>BNJT01000825.1_pt1:685000-869960 | contig 869960 bp, 1047 predicted proteins | sample 8540491 | NCBI WGS metagenome assembly BNJT01 (sample SAMD00202455, study PRJDB9452) | human saliva metagenome | host: Homo sapiens | reverse complement strand
ATGTAACCGAAAAATCGACAAAGTAAAATAACTAAAAAAAGCATAAAAAAATAAACTAATTTACGCATATTTTAACCCATTAGTAACACATTAGAAAAATATACAGAAATTAATCGATTTTTTTCTAACCATTAAGAAGGTTTTTTTCCCTATTTTTTTCCCCACAAAAAAGCCCCCTATATCTAGGGCTTAATTCAAATACGTTTAGGGTATTAAAAAAATAAATCTGATAAGATTAATAGCGTTTTAAATAATTTCTTTCCATACCCTGTTTAAATATTCCACCATTGCATATTTTATCAGCTCTTAAAAAAATTTTTGAGAACAATTCAATATATTTACTTGATGTGCAATTACCCTCAATTATAATATCTTCGTTTACTTTCTCTTCATCATCGGAAAATATCTTAACCGCAACTTTTAATTTGTCCCCCTTCAATATTGAAAAAGTGATACTCTTCGTAAGGAAGGTCAGAAAGTTTATTATAAATTACATACTCATCAATTTTTCGCATTTTTTTAAATAACTCTTCATCCGTTAATTTTGTCTTATCTAAAAATTTCATAATCATTCAAATTAAACTTGAAGTTGTGGTCTTGGTACGTATCATCAGAGTACTTAATTTCAAAAAAATCAAATTTTGATAATCAGGATCATCCATATTTTTTTTAGTTCGTTCACTAGGCATTCTTTTTGTTTTTAAATTCAAATATATTATCGGGAGTATCTTTATGACAATAAAAAGAATGTGGCTCTGTAGTCTAATTCAAGGGTATTTAATATTTCCAAAAATCTTTTCAAAGTTTTTTTCATTTTTTTAGCACCTCTTTAATATTTAATAGTATTATACCTTAAATATACAATATTTCATTTTCATAAGCAATAGTTATTTTAATAACGGAAATTTTTTTATTTTTTTCTATCATAACGGAAATAAAAAAGACCTACCAAAACTAATTGGTAGGTTAATAACAAATAAGGGAGTTAATTATGAAAAGTTTGTTAAGCTTAACACATATATTATATCATGTTTTCTAATTAGATTTAAAGACTTCAAAACAAGGAAATAAAAAAAGAGCCTACCAATTAAGGCAGGCTTTAAAGGGAATAAATATGAAAAATATTTATCATAAATATTATATCACATTATTCACATTCTGTTAAGTATTTATCTTCAATCCATTGGTCTGAATCTTTGTAGTTAACTCTTGACCAACCGTCTTTTTTCTCATAAACTCGAACTCTTGTCCCAGCTGCTACAAACTCTTTATCTTCACTATCTAGTGATGGTTGGCTTTCTAAGTAGTAGTCAATAGATACTGTTGCTTCGTAATAAGGAGTATCGCTTTTTGGTAGTTCTACATCTTCATCTAGTATAGATCTTTCAACTACAGCCGTTGCTGTTGTATCTCCAATTTGTACTTCTCCACTTCTTAACTTCTTAATTCTATCAATGAAGTAAGCTTTACAATTTTGAGTTCCAGCGCCATAATAAGCACCACCATTGCCATGTAATTCCATTGAACGGTGTGGGCAAGCTGTAGCGCTAAACTCGTGGTGTAATCTTACAGTATCTTCATTTACTGGCAATCCATAAGACTCTAACAGCTCACCAGCAATCATAAGCGCTGCATCTTCGTTAGCGATGAAATCTTCATCAGATGCACTCATTGATTGACAAGCTTCAATTCCAATATAATTGGCGTTACCTTCGTAAGTTGCTGTGTGCCACTCCTGGTAGTTAACTGGTTGGAATACTAATACATCGTTTCTATCAACGTAATAAGCAGCGAACCCAGTGGCAAGTGTTCCGTTATTTACTTTTGCTTCTAATTGTGACTCCCACGCCTTCGCACCCCAACTTGATGCATCATTATGTAAAACTATACCACGTATTGAGTTTTTAGGTGGTGCAAAATAAATTCCTTGATTGAAATATGAACTATAAATATCTGCCATGTTATTGTTCTCCTTTTTAAATAAAATTATTCTTTTGGTTTTTCATAAGTCAGCGCTTGTTCACTATCGCTGAAACCTTTTGTTGTAGGGTCGTTAACGATACCTAACAGCCCTAATATTAAAAATACTGTGTCAACAATTCCATTAATATTAGTGTTGAACATTTCAGTATTCAGATTATATCCTAGCAACATTGCAACTTGTTTAACTAACAATAGTAACGCTGCTATAAACGCTAAAACAAAGCGTTTATTCTTAAATCTAACTTTCCAATTTATCATAATGTATTCACCTCCTTTCTAGTTCTGCGGCCACGGGTCACTAGTCAAGTAAGATATTGAACTTACTCTTATATCTCCAATATCTCTATCAGTTGGCACAGGGTCAGTAAATTGAAACGTAACATATTACTATCACCAGCACCTCCTAAATACCACGTTCCATAAGGTGTGCCTTTGTCGTTGTATATTCCACCGATTAAAGATGATTCAGAACGGTAACCTTGCGGTACTCCGTTTAAACCTAGAATGTAACAATTTCGTTCACGGTCTGACCCTTGAACTTGATAACCTGCACCGCCACGTCTGACAATACCAAACCAACCCCAGCTTAAACCTCCGAACTGATAAGATACTATATTATTTACACGTCTTACTTTAACAAATGAGTTTCCTAATTTTGATACTGACGGAAGTACTTTCCACCCAGTATCTCCGATTAGAACTTCCCAACCTGTGTTACCTGTTCCTGTTTTCTTTATCCACTTCAAAGCTCCGTTAGTTACTGCTTCATCTACGTAAGTCGTTCCAACAGGTGCCGTTACAACACCATTCGGCATTCCACGACCGTGTATTTCCCACTGTTTTGATTCTAAAACTTTTAATCGGTTATCAAGTTCAGTTGTGTTTCCGCCGTTGTTAGTCGGGATATAATCGTGGATATTTTTTGTTGTGATGAATTTCAGATTATCTTGCTCTGAAAAGTCGAAGTCAGGTTCGTAATTATCAGGTAGCGAACTACCAACCGTGTATAATAGAGTTTCAAATTTAGCTATTTTTTGATTACCCGTAACAACTAAGTGATTGTTGTAATTATCCGTGTATAATCGACCGTAATTTGTGTTTGGTTATGCTCTTTAGTGGTGTTCAAATATTCTTCAACCCTCGTTACACCTGTTGATTTAAACGGTGATTCAAATTTAGTATAAGTTTGAGTTTTAAGTATTCCTATCTCACTTTCAAACGTACTTTTCTTAACAAACTCACTAGTATCAATATTCCCATTCCCTAAAGGTCTATCCTCTAATGCTTTAAGTCTATCTGTGATATGTGTTAGTGATTGGTGTTCTTCTAAGTAACCTTTATCACGTAACTCGGTTTTAGTTACATAATCAGTTAACGGTTGGTGCTGTGTTAAATATCCTTTACTTTCTAACTCTGTTTTTGTTACTAAATTATTCTCATTGAAATGAAGTATCGGTTTTCTTTCGATTTCGTAAACTTTAGAACTAATAGTGTTTAACGCTTCATCTTGTTTTGAATACTTTTCTTCCCATTTACTTTTAGTAACTAAGTTTGAAAAGTCAACTATTGGTTGACGGTTGCTAACTTTTTCCAGTTCTCTTTTTGTTGCAAAATTACTAGTATCTATTGTTAACTGCGTTTTAAGTTCTTCTAACTTACTATTTGTTACATAGTCGATAGGTAGTTCAGACTTTTTAGCATAGTCAACTAAACTTTGGTGTGTTGTTAAAAAGCCTTTGCTGTCAACTGTATTATTTACAATTTCTACTACATTTGGCATTTCGCTTTTAAGTTGATAGTCGTTAAGTGTTGAAGTTCTTACTACGTCTGAAATATCACTAGTTCTTACGTATTCTGATAAGTCAGTTTTTAATGCGAATGTAGTTTTCGCTTTTTCTAGCTCTGCCGCTAGTACTTCTTTTGTTAAGACGTCTAACTTATCGACTACTACACCGTTAGCAAAATATCGCTCTTTAACAGGTAGATTGTCTTTTTAAATCATACTCTGACATTTTTACATCAAAAGAAAAACTGTACACATCACTTTCTTTCTCTTCGTTTTTTAAAATGATGTAACAGTTTACTCTTTCGTTGTCAGTTATTAAGCTAGTGTCAAACTTAAACTTAATCTTGTTGTCTTCAATTCTTCCGTGAGTTTCCCAATATTTAACACTCTTAACAAACTTGAATAGTACTGTTATTTCTTCGTTAGTAAGTGTGTGATTGTTTATTGTTAACTCAAACTCATTGTTATTTTTATCGTGAGAGTAAAGCTCGCAATTACTGCGAACTTTAACTCTTTTATTTACTGTGCTGTTAAATGTAAGTTGTATTTTTTTATCTATCAATTAGCTTTCCTCCTTAATGGGAAGTTTTCTACAGGTTGCGAATAAATCAGAAACGTAACTATTCCCTCCTAGCTCTTTGTAAGATTCATAGAGTATAGTTATATCTTCTAACTCTTTCGATGTGATGTAGCCCCTTGTTATGATTCTATTCATATCTTTCAAAAGCCTATATCTACTTATAGTCTTTGTCCCTGTTGCTGTCTTTTGAGATAGTTCCTTAATCTCATTAAGTTTAATGTTGATTTCTTCTAAATTCTTGTTGTCTTTAGAAAGATACCATTTGACTATAGGGAGTAGAATAGGTACTGCTACACCTGTGCTTAATCCTATAATTAGACTATCGCTCATTCTAAATCCTCTTAACAGAGATTTTAGTTTTCTCTGTGTCTTTCTTCGTATTCTTTTTCTATTCTGTCAACTTCTCCTTGAACTACTACCCTTAAGTTACCAATGTGAGGAATATCCTCAATAGTTTTAGTTTTTGTAATAATCTGTCTTACGAATAATTGAACTAAATAATCATCTTTTTTAAATCTTAGTCTACTCGGTCTCATGACTTTCAGTACTCCCTTCGTTGTGTGGTAAGTTTCCATTATGTTCTTCAGTATGTTCATTTTCTTTCTCCTCTTCTTCAAACATTGATAAGATTGTGTTAATAACATTTCCCATAGCTTCATCAAGCTGTCCTTTTGTTACATATCTATTCTTTTCATCTTCTATATCATCTTTTACATTTGTTTCTTTCCTTGTTAACACTATCTCTTTATATTTAGTGCTTTCTGCATTTGGCTTCCATACTTCAACTGATGTGTGGTCTTCTAATACTTCGTATAACTTACCTTCGTATTTAATCTTGTCTCCAGTTGAGTATTCAACACCTATTTCATAGTTATCAAATGCATTGATTATAGTATCTTTGTTATCATTAATAACTTTTGCATCTAACACATTTAATAGTAATGTCATTATTAACTTGTCATTACCTTTGTTAACTTTCGCTACTAACTTACGTAATGCTTAACTCTGTCAGTTGGCTCTTCTTTATGATTTGCCAATACACTTACTTCTTCTTTAAGATTTGCATATTCAGTTACTAACGCCGGTGTACTTTCTCCTGTAAACATTTGTTGTGCTAGTTGTTTTCTTACTTCTTCAAGGATCTCACTATCACTAGCAGTTGCAAATTTACCAGGTAAATCTACACCTCCGTTTAAATATACAGTTCCATTTCTAAGTGTAAATGTAATGTTTACTGAACTATACCCGCCAACAGTAGGTACTGCATTTCTATTTGTAATTTCTAATGCCATACTACTCTCCTTTATTACTTAATTTTTCTACTAACTCCTTAAGCTCTTCGTTATTATTAATTAAATCTTCGATTTTCTTGTGTGCAGTACTTAAATTTTCATAAGCTACTTTGTAGGTAGCTAATTCAATTTTTGTTTCTGCTAATTCTTGTGCTAATAAATGAATAGGTTGTAATTTATCGTCCATGTGTTATTGCCTCCACTTTCTCTTGTAATAATTTATTTTGTGCTGTTAATTCTTGGATACCTTTAATTAAATAAGGTATCATTTCAAATGCACTATATGATTTAATATCATCTGGTAATTGTTTAAATGCAGGATTTGCGTGTTGCTCGACATCTTGAGCCATAATTCCACATTCAATATCTTTCACTTGTCCGTCATACTCTTTAGTGAAACTGTAAGTTTTAAGTTTGCCAATTACATCTAGTGCATTTACTTTACTCTCCTGGATATTTCGTTTATATCTTCTGTCAGAGATCTCTTTGTTAAGTTCCCACCAGTCATATCCATACGAGCTATAATATATATAAGCGAATCCATTTCTTTGTTCTATCTTTTTATATTGTGGACTATATATCCAGTGTCCTGAACTGTTTGGGTTAAGGTATTTGATTTCTCCCGTTACTTGTAAATCTCCAAATACTGTTGGTGTATTCCAAAATCTAGCTTTGTTGTAACAATACATCTCTCCAGTTTCTTTTACAAACCAGGCATCTGGACCTACTTTATCCCAGCGGTTTCCCCAGTTAACCCAAAGTGCTGTTTGTCCCCACGTTCCTTTACCGTTTGACATACCAACATAGAATTGATTTTCTCCTGTCAACCATGAGCTACCTTTGTCTTTATCATGTATACCTATCTGGAAACCACCTATATATCCTTTGTAAGATCTTAGAAAATCTGCTTCTAGTTGACTAGCACTTAACTTAACTGATTTAAGATTTCTAATAAAACCATCTTTAGCAAATAGATTAGTAACTAACATATCATTAACTAATAGTTTATTAATCATTGCTTGGTCTACTTTAAATGTTCTGCTTTAATTGCCTCTGTGTTAATATTCACAGACTCTATAGTTGCAGCTTTAATATGTCCACCTGTGATTGTTTCTCCGGCAATCTGTCTACCTTTAATAGAACCGTCTACAATTAATGTTGCATCTTTTTTCTTAAATAATTTAAGATTATTTATCGTCATATTGATATTGTTAGTTTTACTAGCTTGTCTTAATCGAAATTGATAACTTTTAATTCCTTCAAAATCTTCGAATAATCTATCTATGTCAAGCGTTATGTCAACTTTACCACGGTCTCTAGCCAACGCACCTCTTGAAATTAACGGAAAGGCGTATATTTTATCATGAAAATCAGTTGATGATACTGACATTATTAATTCAAATATAAATGGTAATTTTCCGTCATAGTTGGCGTCAAATGACAACTGGAATCTATCACTCTTCAGCAACACATCATTATCAATTAAATCTGTTATATCAATATACTCTTCGTTAAATTCAAAGCTTCTTCTTTTGTCAAAATAAACCAAGTTGTCATACGCTGGACCAATCATCATTTTATTTGTAATTGCTTTAATTCCTTCTGGTTTCGCAACCAACATACTTGATATGGTATTTCCATCAATAGTTGTTTTAGTTCCTAATGATATCCCTTCTGGTGTTAATGTTATGTCTGATTTTTTCAACGACTCCTCAACACTAGCACCTACTTTATTAATCCTTACATCAAGGCTTGCTACTGCTTTATTGATATCTTTTTTAACCTGTGTGCTTAATCCTTCTGCTGTACTTGTCAGAAGAGTTTTTAGTTCTTTATCTCGAAACTCTGTTAACATTCCTTTATTGTTAAGCTTTACTTTACCCCAGAACTCACTGTTAAAATCTCTCATTTGAATATCAAGATCTCTAATTTCTTTGAGTACTCCAGTAAGGGCGTTAGGTTGTTTAATCGGTGTTTCAAATGATGTTGCATCATTTCCCTTCTCGATTTGTAAATGATTAATCTGTGTTTCTCCGACACAGCCCATGTGATAAAGCTTAATAGCTGCATCTTTTTTAAGTGGGGTAAATGTGAATTGGTATTTATTATTCCTAAAATTTGCTTGAGTTTTGACATCATTAATTTCTATATCCATTTAACCACCTACCTTTCAAAAAACTTAACAGTAACATTAGTTTTGTTTGTTAAATCTTCCCATTTCATCTTATTAATAAAAGCAGCTTGATTACTTAGTGTAATGTTATATTTATAGTTCTCAAATGTAATGCTTGTAAGTCCTTCTAATTCTTCATCATTAAATGTTACACGTCTTATTGCTGTTGTATTAGTGAACCTATTGTCATTAGCAACTAATATTAATTTATCTTGTTTAATTTCCACATAGCAGCCTTCTAGATATTTAAGTAAACCTTTTTGCCAAACTAACTTATTTCCTACATATCGTTTTTCGACTTCCTTATTTCCGACTAATAATTTTACTCGTTCCATAAGTTCACCTACTTCACAATGTCGTAAATAGTGTTGTTATCTTTTACTGCTAGTGCATTATATTGTTGTTCAGTTCCACACCAATATTTAAGAGATTGTCCGTTCTGTTGATTTAATATTGTGTTACCTTTTAAATCCTCAATATTTGGTTGCCATCTAGAAGGTACTTCATCTCCAAAGCTTATATAAGGTTCTGAAATTTTAAAATGTCCGTTTTTGAGAACATAAAGATAAAACCAGTTTATTTCATTACCAAAATCAATATTTTCAGTAATTGTGAATGTTTCTTCATATACTATCCATTTATCTTTTTGGTAAATCACTTAAATTAATTCCTTTTAATGTTTTATTGATACTATGTTTTTTAATAGCTAAATATAATCCGTCTAGATATGAATCGGAGTAAATATATATTGGCATTCTCAATACTAGTTTATCTCCTTCTTTAAAACTGGTTTGAGTTGTGTCTATTTGAACACCAGCCCATGTATTACTTGTCGCTCCACTTTTCCTAACATCTAAACTATTATGTCCGTTATAATCATTAACTACTATCGATAAATTTGGACTACCAGATGTTCGGATATTTGTATTAGGAAACAGCGAGTTAACTATTAAATTATAATTACCAACTACAGCATCTTTTCCCTTATCTCCTTTTATAGACTCTTTTTCAGATTGAGATAATGCTTGAAACGTTACAACACCGTCTCTTCCTGGAGGTCCTTGAATACCTTGTATTCCCTGGTCTCCTTTAATTCCAGCTAGGTATTTTAAATCAGAGAATCTATCACGACCATTACCGACCTTAGCTTTTCCAGTTTCGGTCTCAATCCCGATTTCTCCGTCTAGTAAAATTAGTTCGCTAAACTCCCAATCACTAACACTCATTCTTTTGTGTTGTACCCTAATAGGTATTTTTTCTGCCATTTATTTATTTTCCTCCTCCATCAAAAATATATGTCGGATTTTCACTCCAACTTCCTTCAATGTCATTTTCGTTTCCATCTGCATATTCAAGATAAACAATAGGTACTAATATTGTTGCAGCATTTCTTATTAATGTAGGTGTATTTAATTCTTTAAACCATTTACTAGCTACTTTGATATAATATTCAGAGTCATATATTCTTAAATATTTAGCTTCTTGTTCTCCTACATTAAATTCATGTTCTCCTGTTGGGAATGCTCCATACTTATCAATCAACATAACGTTAGCTGCGTGTGGTAATGCTCGACTCAATCTCACAGTTACATCATAAATCACGTTTTACACAAACAGCTTCCCAACTAATCGTATATTGTTGCCCTAGTTCAAAACCATCTCCATTATGAGTTACCTCAATATATTCTGTACCTGGTGGAATATATCTCTCTGGAGAACCTTCTAATCTATTTTTACTGTAGATTACACTGTCTTCTGTTCCCATCATTTTTATAGTTGCTTCTGAAATAGTTTTATTTTCTTCTACTTGCCTTCTTAAATCTTCAATACTTGAGCTACTCATGTTATCTATCTTATGATTAAGCTCTGTAATACTATTATTTATTTCTTCTCGTATTTCGTTTTTAACTACTTCTGCTTTAGCTTTAGAAACTTCAATACCATCTTCTATTTGTTTCTTGAATAACTCTTCTTTCTTCTCGAAAACTTTATTGACATTTTCTACTTGTTCTTTTACCTTCTTCGCAAAATCATATGATATTGCATCTGTGTATGCATTAGCTCTAAGTTCTGCTGTTTGCGAACTGCTAGATATTTCACTACCTAACTTACCTTCTTTACTACCTAACACAAAGCTTTTCCAACGTTCTAACATAGGATCATAATGTGTTTCCACAATACGTATTCTTTCATCAACATCATATTTTAAATATTTAAGAATAACTGTATCTCCTCGACTAATCTTTTCAGATAACTGTTCATAAGATACTTTAATTGAGTTCTTTGGCTTGTCTATATTTTCTTTTGTGAAATGTTCCATAGCCCACTCTTCAAGCTCTTCTGCGGTTTGTAGTTCATTGTTTGATACTGCCATTTCATTGATAAATGGATAGTCATTAATCAATGGACTTTCCACAACTAAGCTAATTGTTATTTCTTCATCAAGTGCTGCCATTTCTTCTTTTTGTTGAGCCTTGAGTTTATCTATCTCAGCTTTTCTTCTATCTGCTTGTGCTTGGCTTTCTAATTTACGTTGTGCAGCTTTAACATCTCTATCTCTGTATTTATTAGCAACCTCATTAGCAATCTGTGAGTAAGATTTAACAGTGTGTCCACTGCGTTTAGTTTTCTTAGTTTGCTTAGATAACTCACGAGCATAACGGCTGTTAATCTCCTCTTGCATTTGCTGTGATTTTTTCTTTGCATTATACTCTTTAGAAGCTCGCTTTTGAGTTTCTCTTAATGCAGCTAACTCTTTCTTGTGTTGCTCTCTTAATTCCTTTTTATCTTCTTTATCTCCAACCTTGAAAGTTGATGTAACATACAATCTTGTTACTATATCATCTATGTTAGATGAGTTAACGAAAGAAGATATATTCTTAGCTGTAGTAAGTACTTCTTGAGTATCTGTTCCCAACTTCTTCAACACATTTATTTGAGAGTCGTGTAAATCTATATCTCCCTTAAATGTATCTGCGATTTGTCCTAATAAATCAAACGCTGTTTTGCTTTGTGTGTCATTCTCATTTTTGAATGTAGCAAATGAATTAGTCTGTGTTATGTCAGACCAATACGTGAAGTCTTTTTCTTTTGATAAAAAATTAGCGTACCATTCATCTAACACTGTTTGACAATTCGAATCTAACCTAGCAAATTTACTTACTAATCGATTACTATAGTCAAAAGTCTTTTGGTACGCTGTTACTGTTATACTTTTATCATTTTCATTTACTTCTATATCTCTAATTCTAAAAAGATTTGTACGATTATCTTCATTAGCTTTAACTATCATTCCTTTTTCTATCATACTGTACATATCATTATCTACAGTAGGATATTTGAATGTTAGTTTATAAGTTGAATTTAATACCCAGTGTATATCAGAGTCGTATGCATTATTTAACACAATTCCGTTGTATGTGAAGTCTTTTTCAAAGGGATCATATAAATATAACATTATGCAAACGCCCCCCATCTACACTCAATATCTACCTTGGTAATTCCTTGTCCGATAGATATTCCATTCTCTCCTGGTTTAACTTCAAAAAACGGTCCTAGCATAACACCATTTAAGAGATCTCCGTTTTTATCAAATACATTTTGATGTCCTTGTTTACATTCAATTACTACTTTCTCTTTAATCTCTTTTAATCTGATTACTTGAGTTCCTATTGTTAAGGTTGTAGCTTCTGTTGTATTGCCATACACAGTTACTTTAGGATACATCTCAACATGTGAAGTATTGTTTAACACTCCGTTACTAGTATATGTCTTTAAGTCTTTATCTATGCTGTATGAAAAAGGATTACAAGTAAACGTTACGTCTATTTCGTATTCATCAACTTCTCCTAATTTAGAACGTATTGCAGAAACTGTTAATACTTCATAATATCTATATGGATTATTAGAAGCTACTAGTTTTCCACTACCTTCTAACCATGCTAAAACACCATCTGTTTCTGATAAGCTAACACCATGTATAAGTAATTTATATGGTTTCTCAACTAATTCATAAGCGTTAGATGTCCTTACTACACCACCTGACATATCATCTGATGTGAAAATCTTATCTTTCCTTTTCGCTTTATTAATTCCATCATTTTCAGTTACATAAATATCAAAAGGAAAGTCGGCAGTAGACTTCCCTTTAAACGTTAATTTATTAAAGTGTAACGGCATTTCTACCACCTCCAAAACTCATTGTTTGTATTTCCTTCATGCTTTTTACTAATTTTTGTTCTATTGTGTCAACTAACACATTGATATCTTCTTTATCGTTGATACTGTTTCCAGTGACATTAATTGTAACGTTAATTTCATTGCCATTACTTTTAGCTCCGTGTTCTGCCAATGCTCCACTTATACCTTTTATCTTCTCACTAGTTGATAACGGTGTAATGTTAACTCCGTTCTTAGTTACTCTGAATAACTCCGGTCCAGCTTCTCCAACTATACCAGTATAGTTAGGTTGTAAGCTTTCTGTCTGTCCAATGTTCCCACCTCTTGCGAACATTCCTATATTTCCACCTGTTGCAAAGAAACCAGGAAAACTCGGAATACCGGAAACACTGCTCATTACTCTAACAACACTGACAACTTCACGAGGGATACTATTTAATAGTCCGATTACACCTGCGATAGTACCACTAGCTGCGTCTACTGCTGATAACACTTTTAGGTGGTGTCGGTGTTGCGTTAAATGCGTTCAAACTACCTGTCGCTTGATTAGTGAACGGCGTTGCGTTACCTTGTGCCATGATTGATTTTTGTTGGCGTGTCTGTCGCATTGAACGTGTTTAAACTACTTGTCGCTTGATCTGTGAATGGCGTTGCATTACCTTGTGCCATAATTGATTTTGCTGGCGTTTGCGTTGCATTGAAACTATCTAAACTAAATTTAGCTTGGTCGATTACTGCACTAGCATTATCAGTAGCATTAATGTTCTTATCTGGAACATTTAACGCTGCAAAGTCTAACAGTTTATTAAATGCACTTGTGATATTAGGTGTTGCGTCATCTTGCACCATTATTGACTTAGGTGCAATATCTATATCTTTGAATTGTCCTATTTTACCATTAACGTTGTCTAACGGTTGACTTGCATTGTCCACAATTTCAACGTTTTTTTAGGGTGTATCCCCATACTATTCAAGAAATTCAAGTCATCTATTGTCATCTTAATAGTTCGACCTTGACTTTCTGAAATCATAATAGCTTTTTTTAATGTCTGGTAAAAGCTAATGCACGTTCATAATCGTTTTTTTGAAGTTGAAAGCAATGTCGCCCCCTTCATATTCAATTCCGATTGTCTTGAATCCACCTTCTTTAGCAGCCCATTCGTCAAGAGCTTTATTCATTTCTTGGACTTTCTTTTCGGCACTTCCGAGACCTTTAATGTAAGTCTCTTTAGCTTGGTCAATTATTCCCATTTGTTTCAACGCTGCTAATTTTGCTGTCGCTGTTGTGTCGTCAAACGCTTCTTGTAATATCTTCTGAGCTTCCTTACTTTCTGTAGCGGCTTCGGTTGCTGTTTTACCTACTTTTTTTGTAAGCTTCTTCTAGTTGGTCTAGTTCTGATTTTTGTTAGCACCCTGTTTTCTCTAGCTGCACTTGATAAAAATATCATTAATAGTATTTTTGTGCATCACGTGTCTCATTTATGATAGAGTCGTAGTGTTGACTTAGTCTTTCTTTTTCACGATTGTAATAATCTTCAGTTACTAAATTATTAGCTTTTTTTCTGTTCTAATAACGACATCTCAGCCGCCTTACGTTGTTCCACGCTTTTGCACAGTAGATGTAGTAATATCTGACGCAGCCTTAATTTGCGCCATAGCGTAATCAGCCGTGATTCTGCTACCTTCTAAATACTTACTATTTAAACTTGCTAACGAGTTACCTGCTAAGTTAGCAGCTACTTGCACACTGCTTGAAATTTGGTTAACGTCCTCGTCTGATAAACTTAATGCTTCTTTTTAGTTGTTTTTCTGAAACGCCCGTCAAACTCAAGTTTGTACCATTTACCGTCTTTAAAGTTCTTATTTATATTTTCCATAATCTCGGTGTTTGCAGCTTGAACTTTCTTAATCTCACTTTTAACAGCTTCTGAGTTACGTTTAACTGCATCGCCCATGTGATTGATTGAGTTCCCAGATTGTTCAGCACCTTTAATCACGGCGTCATACCATTCCTTATATTTACCGTTTGTAAGTTCAATAGCTGCCTCGTGATTTTCGACTATGTTTAGTCATCTCTCTATATATCGCAGTACCTACACCGACAAATGCAGCTCCTATTAACGCAGCTCCCGCAACGTAAGGGTTAGTTAGTAATGTTGCCATAGCTCCTGTTTTTAGCTGCTTGAGTTCCAACACCTGCTATTGATGTTGTCAGTTTTACCATGTCTCCTACTGATTTTGCAGTTGAGATTTTACCAAACCATTTAACCATTTGACCTATCGCTTTAACTCCGCTACCTACACCAGTAACCATTCTACCTAATACTGACATGAACGGACCTAATCCAAGTGTTGCTAATTGAACAGCTGTTGGTAATTTACTAAACCATAACATCATGTTACCTAAAGAATTTATTAAAGGTTTACTAGCAGTCAATGCTTGTGCCAACTTAGGTAATAATTGTGAACCCATTTCAATAGCCATTTTCTGTATTTCATTCTTAGCCATTTTAAGTTTACTAGCACTAGTTTGATATCTTATAGCAGCTTCCTTAGTTAAAGCGTTGTTTTCTTTCCAACCTTTATTTGATATTTCTAATGCTTTACCTAATCCACTATCTCCATTTAATGCACCGGCTAAACGTTTAATCGCATCTGCTTCACGAATACCAGTTATTCCTAAACTTGATAACACATCATTGACGTTACCACCGTTTTCTTTGACTTCATTCAATCCTTTTAACAGCAGTTGTAATGCTTCTACTGGTCTGGCTTTGAACGCCTCAGCAAATTCATTAGCACTTACTCCAGCAGCACTTGCGAATTTTTGTAATCCATCTCCACCAGAAGCTACTGCATTTTGCATTTTGTTCATAACTTGAGTCATTGCACTACCACCGGCTTCTGCTTCAATACCAACAGTACTTAATGCAGCTGCCAAACCTAACACGTCTGCTTCTGCCATGTTAGTTTGTTTACCCATTCCGGATAATCGTTGTGCCATTTCTACAATAGATCTTTCATTTGTAGCAAAGTTATTACCTAACTCAACTATTGATGACCCAAGATTTCTAATGTTACCTTGACTCGTACCCATAACTGCCATGAATTGAGCTAAACTTGTTGCTCCTTCTTCTGCGGATAAGTTAGTAGTTGCTCCTAAGTCTGCTATTGTTTTTGTGAAATCTAGAATGTTTTCAGTTTTAATACCTAACTGTCCAGCTACTTCACCAATCTTAGCTAACTCATTAGCACTTACTGGGATTTGTGTTGATAAATCTAAGAAACCTTGTCTAATTCTATTTAACTGTTCCGGACTTCCATTAACAGTTTTTACTACACCAGCAAAACTACTCTCAAAATCTATCGCTGCTTTACCAGCTAAATACATTCCTGTAGATAAACCAGCTGTCATTTTTGATAGTCCATCACCAAATCCACTCATCTTTTGACCAAATGCTTGAACTCTTCCACCCACATCATTGAAACGTTGAGCTACATCCGCTAACTTTCCACCATTATTTCTAAATGCTGTGTGTGTTTGTTGCATTGCATCTCTTAGTTTGAAATAACCAGTCTCTGCATTTGCTATTTTTGTTGGTAAGCTTTGTAGTTCTCTTTGTTGACTACTAAACGTACCATTTAATGATTTAATTTGTGTTTCTAGAGCCTTCACTTCTTTCTCTGTATTTTTATACGCTTTAGAAGTGTTTGCTACTGTATCTTTATATTTCAACGCTGCTTCACTTGTCTTACCATACGTTTTTTGTAGGTGTTTCAAGTGTTCCTTTTGACTTTCTAGCAGCGTTCCTGTAGTTTTTAATGTTGATTGTTTTTGTTTTAATGAGCCAGTAAGCTTATCAATCTCTTTTGGTAATTGGCTTGTTGATTGCTTAAGTGCATCATATTTTGATTTTAATAAATTTACATTACTTGCAGATTGTTTCATCTGTGATGATAAACCATTCATTTTAGCTTTGTAAACATCATAAGCTTTCCCACCACTACCAAGAGATGCTATATTTCTTCTAGCTTCTGCTTGTAATTGTCTTAAGGCGTTTTCACCTTGCTTAAGAGCAGAGGTAAAACTGCCCACTCCTTCGGCTGTCAGTATGACACCGACTTTATCCATATATCCTGACAAATTTTTACCTCCTAAAACATTTTACTAAAGTTCATTTCTTTTACTTCTTCATCTTCTTTTGGTTGTTGTTCACCTTGACTATAGTTATCTTCAATATATTTGTTTATCATATACACAATGTATTCTAAACTATAGTCAAACATGAACTCCTTTTTAGACATTCCAAACCATGTTCTACAGCGATAAAACAAGTCATCCCAATCTATTTCTTGCTTTTTTTGTTTTTTTCTTGTTTTTTTCTTCTGTTTCGGTTGATGGTCTGAGATATTCACTAGGTCTTCTACCTTTTTGTTTAAAAATATTCTTTCCCATTTCACTATCATCTGTGATTCCTAACATTTCTAGTAATGTTGCTGTTTGGTCTCCATACATAGCTTCTTGGTATTTCAAGATGAATAATTCTAGTTCAGTATCATTTACGTTCTCTAGTACTTCTTCTATTGTTGTTTTATAGCCATTTGCCTTAAGAATTGACACTAAAAATTTAGCTGTTGCTACATTTTTTTCTTTTAAGTAGACTTCATTCCACTCTCCCTGCTTGATTCCAAAATCAGCTTCTAGATATAACCATACTGCTAAATTTGATTTTAATTCAATTTCTCTTCCTAAAATATCTGTTTTAAATGTTTTTACTGTCTTTGTAAATATACTCATCAATTATCCTCCAAAAAAATAAAGAGCTAACAAATTGCTAGCTCTTATAAATTATCCTGCTACTACTACTGTGTCATCAGTTGTTCCTGATTTAAGACATTGTTTAAGCGTTTCTGCATCATAGAAACCTTGTAATAATAATTTTTCACGATCATATTTATCAGTCTCACGTAAATCGATTTTACTGAATACTGATTTGTTTTTACTACCAACAACTGGATAAGCTTTGATTGTAACCTGTGTGATGTTTTCTTTTTTCTCATCAGTTTCAGTTTCAGCATTGAAGTCTGGGTTTTCGATTTGACACACAGGGAAGTTGTAAATAATTTCTTTACCGTCTTCGTCTGTAACTGGGAACGCCCAACGGAATTGTTTGTAACGTGGAGAGTCTCCTTGTACGTAAGCACCGTTTGCTAATTTAGTCATACCTGACATTTCTTCTAAGAAACCATCAGGGAAAAATCCGATATCTACTGTCATTTCAACACTAGAGAATTTTACAATATCTCTCGCTTTGATGTTTGAAAGATATACTGTTTTCTCCTTAATTTGTCCTTTGAACGCTACTTTATCAATAGCGAATACTTCATATGTTTTATCGTCATACGTTAAACCTTGTGAACTTGTTGCTTCTGTTTTTACTTTTTGTAAATATCCAGCTCCTACACCAGTTAATAACGCTTTGCTCACTGCTTCTTTTGTTACTGTCATTTATTGTTCCTCCTAAGTATCTAATAATGCTTCTTTTACTTTTCTAGCGAAAGGATCTTTATGTTTCATTGCTGCAGGTCTCACATGTGGATTAGGTGGTTTATATACACGCCCTTTCCTATACCTACGCTCTCGTTTACCAGTTCTATTTCTACTGGTATGTTTAGAAAATCCGGCGTGCCAACCAATTTCATGGAAATACAAATGTAAATTAGGTCTTCCAGCCCAACCAATAGAACTTTCAAAGTTGCTATGTTTGGTTACTATCCCGTCTACCCCTGCACCTGTTTTTTTTTAATCCTTTTCCAATTGCTATGCTTTTTGCATCTTCTTTTATTTCTTCTGCCTCTTTTACTATAACTGCATTAACTTTACTTGTATTACTTGCGATTTTATTAAACTTCGCTATTGCGTTATCAAATCCAAATACTTCCATTATGAATAAATCTCCATGTAATACATGAATTGAGTTTCTTTAGTATCTTCATCTACATCTATTATTTCGTGCCATGCTCCTGTATTTAGAGTGGTGTCTTCTATTTCAGTTTGAAGTTTATTCAATATCTCTGAATTATCTAAATCATGTGGTTTTACATCAAATAAATTAAGTTGGTAAGTGTGATGTTTTTTAAATTTTTTATTTGATGATCGTTTCTCAATCGTTCCCACATGAAAATATACTAGTTTCGGAAATTCTTCCCCGTCACTAAATCCATAAGATAAAGGTATATCTAACTCTAATCCAGTTATAGTATTGAAAATCAGTTCTTTTGTTGTCATTATCTAACCACCTCCACTAATGATATTTCTGTTTCATTTTTGACGTGGTTGTGATATATTCTAGCAATTGTATATTTTTTATTGTTGATAATCACATACAATTTGCTAAGGATATAATCATTAATATTTGTGAATAACCTAATAGCTATTCTCGTTGTTACTTCTGTATCCACCTGTAAAGATTGATACTTTTCGTTAGCAGTTACACCTAAATATCTAAACCAAAACTTTCTGATTTCTTTTTCTTCATGTTCTGCTAACTTAGTATTAAATTTATCTTTCTTATGGACGTACTCCACAAACTTTACTATTCCATCATTATATGATTGGTTAATCCTGTATTGTCTCATATTCTGCTACCTCTTTTTCTGTAGTAGCTTCTTCAATTTTTTCTAAGAAGTCTTCACCATATTCAGATAGATTTTCAAGCATTTCTTCGTAACGCTTTTCTGAAACTTCCAACACATCACCTACTGAATATAGTTGAGATGTGTGAATGTCTGCGAACTCTCTTAAAATTCTAATCTTCACTTGTTTCAGTTCTCCTTTCTTTTTCTAATCTAATTAATAAGCTTGATATTTCTCCTAAAAAAATTAATGTCAAAAATATTCTAATTTGTCGTTGTATTCATATCTTGCACGCTCAAACACTAATGATTTACCTTGCTCGTTGTTCTCAATGTCAAAGAATCCACATTTTTCACAAAAACCGAATAAGAAAAAGACAACAACCTTTTTAGATTATCGTCTTCATCATCATGTAAGATATGCAGTTTATCTTTAAATTGTTTTAACAACGTTTCTGAAACATCAATCATAGTCTTACGCTCCAGCTACTAGAGTTAAGTTCTTATCAAATTCTAATTTTACAACAGCTTCTTTATCTATTGCTTTAACATCAAAGCGAGTGATTAAACGAGTGTCATAAGAGTTACGTGTGAATGATTTACCACCAACGTCAGTTGATTTAATTTCTAATTCATTTAATTCATATACACGTACAGCTTCTTCTAAATCTCCTACATATAGTGGGAATTTGTTTGCTGTTTCGTTTGGTAAATGAGTATTTGGCAATACGATTACTTCCTTACCTAATAATAATCGTTTTGTTGGGTCATTTAAAACTGGTTGTAGTAAGTAGTTTCCGTTTTTATCTTTTATGTTATCTAACACGTTAAAACCATCTTGGTTAATTAATACTTTTGTATTATCTAAAAAGATAGGATCTAATGTTACGTTGAAAGCTTCTTTGATTTCATCAACTTTAGTGATTGCTTTTTTAGTTAAAGTTTTTAACACAGCAATAATTTCTTTGTTTTCTGTTACTATTTGTTTCTTCATGAACCATTTACCTAAGTAAGCAAGTAAGTTTTCTGGAGAGTCTTGTAATAAGAAACGTGACACAGGTAAGATTCCTCCGAAATCTTTAACTTTGTAAGTGATTCTTTCGAATACTTCTGCGTTCATTTCTTGGATTTCTCCTAATTCAGTAATGTTAGTAAGTCCAGTTAATTGACTTGTTTTTTCATATACTTCACTTCCTGATGGAACTACTACTGAACGAACATCAACGTAATCTTTTAATGATACGAATGAACGTCTATACTCATTAATTGCAGTTTTTACATCTTCTGGTACTAAGTAACCACCGGTTTCTCCTTCTGATTCTTTAAGTGGTCCAGCTGCATTTACAATACCTGATTTAATATAGTTTTGAATAGCTACTAGTCCTGTTTCTTCTTTTGGTTCTTCATGTAAATCAACAACTTTATCATCATGTTTTATTGAGATTAAGTTTTGAATTTGGTTGATTTCTTCTGTATATCCTTTGATTTCTTCCATTAATGAGTTTGCTAACTCCTTGTCACCATTATTAATAGCATTTTCTGCCGCCGTTACTTTTTCTGCTTTTAATTGCATTAATTCTCTTAATTTTTTATTCATCTAGATTACCTCCAAAAATTCTAAATATTGTTTTGCTCGCTCCGATTGAAATTCATAATCTTCTTTAATTAATTCTTTTGGAGCATTTTTAAATTTGTGTGCTTGTTCTTTAGTTAAGCACGCTGCCATTTTAACAGGCTCTGAAACTTCATCACAAAGCCCTAAACTTAAACATTCTTCTGCATTTAACCAGCTTTCTTTGTTCATTAAATCTCTGATTGTAGCTTCATCTGTCTTATCTTTAACTTTTGCAAGATAAGTATGTACTATTGTGTCATTGATATGATCTAAGTCATCAGCCATTTTTCTTAAGTCGTTTGCATTACCATATAATCCTGTCCATGCATTATGTATCATCATCATTGCATTTTTTGGCATTATTACTTTATCAGCACCCATTGCTATTACTGTTGCAATAGATGCAGCTAAACCATCAATATATGCTGTCACAAATCCCTTATGATTCTTGATTAGTGTGTGAATTGCTTGACCATCAAACACATCTCCGCCATTTGAATTAATATGTAAGTCTATTGAACTAACATCACCTAAGTTTTTTAATTCTTCTGCGAATAATTGTGCTGTCGATTTATCTTCCCACCAGTCATATCCAATGTCAGAATAGATGAAAATTTCTGCCTTTCCATCATTCAAGGCTTTCATCTTCCACTTTTGCATTACCTTTCGCACCTGCTTTCCATAATTGATATTCTTTAATTGTGTCTACTGGAGCATAGTTTAATGACATGAATCGCATTTCTCCATACTCGTTATCTATCGTTGACATATCCTCTGAGCGTAATATATCGTTGATTGTGTAAACTCCGACATGTTGCATTTTCTCGTAAAATTCTGCTCGTGATTTTTGGTCTGCTCTTAATTCTGCTTCCATATTGAATTTGAAATAATATCCACGCTTTTTATCTAGTTCTGTTAGTATCTTAGAATTTAACTCAGATTCAATATTAGTAACGTAAGGTAACATAACGTTTTTCACATAGTCCATTGATTGTGTTAGAGCGTTAGAGTGAGTTAATCCGCTGTAATCTCCATATTTATATGGAGGAACTTTAAAAATACTAGCAATTTCTGCCTTGTTGTATTTCATTGTTTCAATGAACTGTGCATCAGATTGAGGTATTCCTACACTTTGATAATCTATATCCGGATTTAATATAGCAACGTTATTATTTTCAAGGTGTTTTTTCCATGATTCCGCTACTGTTTCTTTGTTTTCAGTTGTTAATGGTGTTCGTGTTGACTTAAGTATTGCTAATGGAATACCTTCTCTTTTGAATAAGTTAGAAGCCATTTCACGCCCTTTTTGGTTACCTTGAATACTTTCCCTTAGTACTTGAACTGGAGAACGCCCAATTAATCCATTAATTGACAAGTTTTTAAAATGTAGCAACTCTTCACTATTTAATACCATTGGTTTTCCTTTGTAGGTAGTATGATAAGTTACAGTGTTAGTTTCTGCGTGATATAATACTTTTGTTTCTCTAGGATCTAACGGCACGATTTCTCTTACTTGTCCTCGCTTATCTATTTCTAGATAGTGATAACTGTTACCCCACAAATTTAACTGTGTCATTACTAAGTGTTTCCACTCAAAAGAAGTCATGTTCTTGTTTGGTTGGTCCTTAAGCAACGGATATGCTGTATGTTTTTTCGCTTTTTCCACTGTTCCGTTTACGTCTTGTAATAAGTTCAACGGATATTTTGCTAAGTCATCAGATAGTACTTTTACAGAGCTGTATACTTCTGATGTATTAATAGCACTTTCTTCATTAATGGTATTTCTGCTGCTATTAAATATGTTTAAAAACCAGTCTGCTGGATTTCTTAAATCACTTAATTCATTTCCACCTGTCGGTGTTTTATTTCTAAATATCATCCTCTTTTCTCACCTCCTTTCAAAGCTAAAGTTGTCTTTCTAAAACATAGCTACACAGCATTAAGACTGCACCTAACACTATGAAACCTATTGTTTTACAAAATAAAAAGCCTGCGTACACAAAAGACACAAGGCTTGCTAAGAATAATAATCCTATTAATATTTGTAATAATGTTTTCACTAGAAACTAAATTCTCCTTTATCTATCATTTCATTTAAATCATAGCTTATATTGTCGCTGTACATTGCACGTGTAAAAGCGAAAATACCAGCCGCTGCCATATCTATCCTATCGCTAGACTTTTTCTTATCTAACATGATGTTATCTTGAGCATCTGATTTTGTTACTGCGTTACCCATACACCATGTGAGAGCTTTGTTCCCGTCATGATGTATTTTACCTTCGTAAACACATTCTCTAAAATGTTTTGTTGGCTCATTAAGTGTAAGTACGCCTTGGCGTATCTCAACCATTAAATAACCTAACTTTTCCATTGTCTGAGACCATTGAGTAGCGTTGTAAGGGTCATAACAAACTTCTTGAACGCTGTATTTATTCCTTAATTCCTCAATATAATCAATTACAAAATCATAATCAATTACTTCTCCTGGTGTTTTAACAATCCAACCTTCCTCTACCCATTGAGAGTAGTTGACACGGTCTGTATTCATACGTTGAAATAACATATCTTCTGGCATAAAACCTTTACTACGTATTGCGTATTTATCATCACCTAATGCGAATATAGAAGTAACCGCTGTTAAGTCTAGCCTTTTTGATAAGTCAACTCCAACAAAACACGGTTTACCTTCTAGTTCATCATCTGATACTTCACAAAGCTTCCATTTCCCCATGTCCATATATTTATTTTCTGGAGCATTTACCCAGATGTTCATATTCTTTGTCAAGAATTTAGTCATTGTCTCCGGCTTATCAATTGCTTCTTTTAATCTTTTACGTAGAAAATCTATACCCACCGGATAACTAGCTAATATTGGATTAGCTTTTAACCAATTTGACTCATCTTTTATATCGTCACCTTTATCTAACTCACACACCATAGCGTAATAACTGTTATTTTCAACTGGATTATTAGGATCTAATAATTTACTAACATAATCATATTCAGTTGCATAGCATGGATTATTTAAGTTAAATCCAGCTGTTGTAATAATTACAATTAATGGTTGACTTCTCGCACCTTGTCCAGATTCTATAACATCTAGTATTTCATCTGTTGGGTGTGCGTGATACTCGTCCATTGCTCCTACCTGTGGGTTAAATCCGTCCGCTGTCTTTCCTGAGTCACGAGAAAGAGCCATAATATAACTGTTACTTTTCTCATGCTCAATTAAACTGCGTGTGATTTTAAATCTGTTTCTGATTTGACTACCTTGTATTTGTGCTTTTATCTCTTTAAATACTATGTTTGCTTGGTCTCGCTTAGTTGCTCCTATATATGCTTCTGATGATGATTCACCAAAGGCAGATATTTCATAGGATAAACAACATGCTACATCTTGTGATTTAGCATTCTTACGCCCTACTTGATAGTAAAACTTTCTAAATCTTCTTATACTTGTATCTTTATGAACCCAGCCATATATATTAGACCAGTTAAATTTGTATTGGAGCAGGATCTATATTCTGTCCAGCTAGTTCACCTTTAGTGTGTTTAAATAATGACATCCACTCTAAAAAATTCATAGCTTTATCATCATCAAAAATAAAAGGAAACTCTTCAGTTCCCTCTCTTTCTAAATCTTTTATAAATCTTAAACACGCCCATTTCTCTTTTTCACAAGCTATACGTTCTCCATCAACAGCTTGTCTCGCCCACTCCTTCATTGCATCTTTTAACATTATAAATTAGCAAACCTTTCTTTTACAGGATCTACTGGGGCTTCTGAATAAGCTTTATCCATAGCAATTTCGCCCTTGCTACTGGTGTCAATCCTAGTTCAGATTGTAGAGATTTGAGTGTGTTAAATAAATCTTTTTGTCTAATCAGTAATGGATGTTGTCCAAGTCCATAATCTTTAGTTCGTTCTGCTTCAACTAATTTACCATGTCGTCTAAGCTCACGTTCTGTTTCTTTGTTATAACCTTGGTCTGTCATCAATCCATCACGTTGTATAATCTGACTACAGTCTACGTACTTCTCGTAAGTGTCACAATAAATAGCTAACACATGTAAGTCTAGATTATTTAGTAAGTCTATAGAGTCTGCTTGTGCAACAATAAACCTAAATTCTTTCTTTGCTAAGTCACCTAACCACTTAGGTGGCTTTAGTTTATCTTTTGGTAATTTTAACTCGGATTCTACCTGTTTTCTAGCCTCTAATTTTTGCTTTGAAACACCTTGTCTTTTTCCACTCAAAACCTTGAGAGACATTGGTTCTGCTTTCCTTGCCAAAATCATCACCACCTTTCTAAATTTACCTTATTTGAAAAAAATAATTAAATGCATTTTGCGTACGAATGAGAGACGCCCGCTCCTGGGGAGATTGGTCGTCCGAGATTTTTCACGGGGGGTATACCCCAGGAAATAACCACCCCTACTTCTTGTAATGCTCAATCTTGTTGTGGCACTCTCTACACACACACTCGAGGTTGCTCATCTCAAGTCGCTTGTTCCAATCTGTTCGTACTTCTATCTTGTGATGCACCAGGTTAGCTAGACCACCACACATACTGCATGTGAAACAGTCACGCTTCAATGCCTGCTGTCTAGCTTCCTTCCACTCTTTACTTCGATAGAACTTCATGACCTCATCATGCTTACGTTGGTCATTGTAATATTTGTTTTGTGATTGTTTATGTTTATCACAGTAAGTTCCCTTACTGATTAGCGTTCTACATTTATGATGTTTACATTCCTTCATATCCACCTCAACAAAAAAAGAGAGATATTATTTATTTTAATATCTCTCAATTATATTAATCTCATACTACTATTATATCATAGACAAACCCGACAAACCCGACAACTTTTATTATGAGTTTAAAATATAAAACAATTTATCCTTAAGACTTTGTAATCTTCTTTCTACAGTTCTAGTATGATAACAAACTTCAGTTGCTACTTCTTCAACTGTTAACTTGTAAGTGTAACGAAACTTAAGAATCTTCTTATCACGTACATCTACTAAGCTATGTTCTAATCTATCTACACACTTAATAGCATAATCATCTTTCTCAAAGTCATAGTCAGATAATTTATTTATTATATTATTCTCATTACTATTATTGAAATTACTATTATTAGTTTTTTTATTTCATCATCTCCAGATAATTTATCTTTCAAATAAATATTAAGTTGTTTCTTTATCTTAGGATATGCTTCTAAATAATAGTCAACATCATTCCTTGTATAATTAAATTTCTTATTCATCATTCCACCTAATTTAAAAAGTATGTTGGGAAAGCTAGGAAAAAAACCAACGACTGCTTGTAAATATTATTTTGGAGAAGCTTTCACATATATTATGATCGACCTAGCTTTATTATTATTATTATATAAATATTCTAAACGCTTTTAAATAGTTCACGACAACAAATTTTATCAATTACTTTACACATTGTATTTATGTCTCCATTAAGTTCAAACAACCACTCTTTCCTGTAATACATATTTGATTTAATCCAGTGTAACTTGACTTCTTTATTTATTGTAATATTCTTGTTTTCAAAGTTAATAGCATAACCGTAACCATACTTAACACTTAATCTTCGTGCTATTGCATAAACTATTTCTTCATTACGTTCTTCTCTTGCTCTCACATTAATTCTAGTGCCAACTACAACAACTGAATCAATGAATCTATCTAGCTGCATACCCAGAAGATATTCTATTCTTCTAAAATATATTTTCTTAATATGATTACCTTGACGCTTACCTATAAGTCTTCTTACCTGTAACACATTAAACTTATTGCTACCTTTAGTCCTTGTCTCAGATATAAGTTCTTCTAAGTAGTCTAAGTATCCCATGTCAAACTTAACTAACTCAACATTCTCACTCATTGTATGTAAGTAACAATATATATGTTTGTCTAAGTCAAAGTCTCCTAGTTTTTTTAACTCGCTTAAATCATCAAGTGTCATTATGTATTTATCTTTCAACATCATGTTGTAAATATATTTGTAAGTATCATAATCATCTCCTGATAATGATATATCTTTTTCTAACTCTTCCATCACCGATGGATAAAACTTAACTAGATTTCTTATCACTAAAATCACCCCTATAATACCTGATTATAAATATTAGAAAACTTAATGCTATCACACACATTACTCCTACGATTGTTAATGCTAATATTTTAATCATTGCCTTTTATTCCTTATCCTTTCTGTTCTCTAAACTTTCTACTTTTTAAATTTTTTTAACACTTATTGTTTCTATACTTGAATGTTCTGAAATATATTTAGCTAACCTTTTTAATTCTTCTTGATTTATAGTTAAACTTTCTCCGAATATCAATCTCTTAATTTTTTTAAGAAAAATTCATTTATTTCTCCTTAACCTTAACTATTATTTTTTTTCTTTCTGTAAATCTTCTATAAAATCTGGTACATCTCTTGCATATGATTTTTTTGATATAGTAAGCTTTAACGCTACTGCAAGTTCTAACATATCTAATTCTATATGATCTTTATTTTCTTTACCTTGTATCTCTATCATAATTATTTTCCTCTATAAATTATTTAAAGTATTCATAAACCAAATAAATGTAATTATCAGTATTATGAACAATACAGTCATTGTTGTTCTAAAAATATTTTTTTCAGTCATTCCTTTTCCTATTTTCTCTAATGTTCTTTCTATTTTTTTCTAAGTATTTCTCCATTAGCACAACACCTCTATTATTTCATCTCCGAAAAATGTCAATACACTCTTGTGCTATTTCTCTAGTTTTTTTAAAGTTGGTAAGATTGATAAAATATTACTAATACTCCCAGTATTTATTCGTAATACTCCATCTTCGCCATCATAATAAATTAAAAAAATTTATTATTACTATAATCACTCCAATCAGATACCCAAAATCCGTTTTTTTAATCTTAGCCCATTTCTTTATTGTGAACAGTAACTTACATTCTTTTAAATGCTGTTCAGCTTCCTCTTTAGTTTCGAAAAATAAGCCATTTTCAAAACGTTTTACATCATTTATATTACTTATATTAAAAAAATTTTTACTTAATATTGTACTTTTGCACATTGTCTATAAAGTACAATCTTTCACAATCTTCTGGTAACTCCATTACAAACTCTTTCTTATAATCTTCTAGTTTACTTATAAACTCATCTCTTAACACTTTAGCTTTCTCATCGTATTCCTTTATTAATTCTTCTTTATTCATGCTATTCTCCTTTAATCTAATAAATTCATTTTAATCGACATACCAAACTTAGCTATAAACTCTGCTGCTATTTGATGTGTTTTAAAGCAAGGTAACAATCCTATATGATTAATAGCATTTCTCCTAGCAATATAAAAGTGTCCGGTAGATGTTGTTAACTCAACACAATACTTATCTTGATGAACATTGCACCAATTAGGACGCCACCCATCATTATATATTGCAGCCCAATCTTCCATATCTTTTATTAAACGACGTTTTTTATCATACTTAATAGCAGCATCTTCAGTCTTAAACACTAACCCACGTTTTACACTTTGAATAACAGTCCCTCGACCATATGCGCTAGTCAACCAACAAGATCCATCTTTCTCCAAGATATAATACTTGTTCAACACTTCTTTTTCAAAATCAGCTTTTTGTTTTAACATTTCTTTTACTTGTTCTTCCATTAGCACAACACCTCTACATATTAAATACTTGATATAAACTATACATAAGCAGCCCAAATACATATATCGTTGCAGCAATCGATAAAAATATTTTCATCTTCAAACTAATATATTTATTACAAAATAAAACTGTAGGTTCAATAATTTCTAATTTTATCTTATTTTTCAAATCCTGAACTGCTTGTTGAGTTGTTTTATTGTGCATTACTCCTCTCCTATATTCACCAATATGTACCATGTTTCAACGTCTTCAATCACTGTATAACCTATTACACGTTCATTATCTTCCAATATCGGTTGGTCGATATCGCTGTTGCTAATAAATTCGTTAATGTCGTTTGCTACCATTTCTTTTTGTTGTTTCTATTTTTTTACTACTCTTTTAATCATTGTTAATCTCCTTTTTTTATATGTATTTATTTTTTTAATTAATTCTAAAAATTTTTTTCAGAGCTTTCTTTAACATTTGTATAATAACTTTGCATATTAATTGTAGCTCCTGTTAGGTAAGGACTAATTTCTGAAATCTTACTTATATTTATATATACTTTTTCTTCGTCCATATCAGAGGTCAATTCAATAAACGGTGTGCCTGCTGTAATGTCTCCAGCTTTATCATCTATTTTATATTTCTGTGTAACTCCGTAGTAAATATTTTTTAAATCATTTTTCATCCTTCAACACCTTCATTATCTTTCTCAACGTATTACTTCTTGTTACCGTCAAACCCTTACGTGCTTCACGTATTGTTTTAACATGTAACCCTGTTAACACTGCTAACTCTTTGTTGGTTATTCCTTTCTCTCTTATTAACTTATCAATATTAGTTTTCATTTACTTCTGTTTTCTTTCTTTTACCTATCGCATATATTAACTCACTTAAATCAACACACGATCTCATTAATTCTTTATCTTTTTAATATGTGTCTATATTTTCTATTTAAGATTAATAATGCTCCTCTAGATATTAGTTTTAAGTTATCTATCTCAAAGTTCCTATTGTTTCCGTCTAAAAACATTACTACTTTACCTTTTGGAACTTCTCTTTTATGATATTGTTCCCACACATATCTATGCTTAGATATCCATTTATTAATGTTTACTTTGATTTCTATTAAACCATCTTTGTTTGTTCTTTCTGAATATAGTTCCCTCGTATTTGGAGGTAAGTTACCAGGTTTAAAACTAGTCTTGTTAGCTCCCATATATCCAGTCACACCTTTATTCCAAGGAATACTACCTTTTTTAAAACAACCGCTATTTCGCATTTTCAATCATCAATGGTAAGGAAGCTCCTCGACCAAATTCATTTTTATATTTTTCTGCTTCTAATGCTAAATCTGCATTAGTTATAATAGTATTCCCTATAGTTGTAATAGTCTTGGCTCTAGCTATTTCTTCTTGTAAACTTTCTCCTTTTAAGTTTTCATCATTAATTCTTTCTAATGCTTCAAATAAATGATTGTTTAGATCTATTAATTTATTTCTTGCCATGTTCTCCTCCTACATCATCAACATAAATAATAGCTGTTCCACCAATAATACTGATTTCTTTTATTTCTTCGTTCTCTTCTAGTGGAGGCAAGTCAATTATTTCTCCTCTTTTATAAGCTTCTATGTAGCTTTCTATTTTATCTTCTGTGGTTTCTATCACATCTACTCTTTTTAGCATTTTTTTAAACATTGACTTTTTTTATACATTGTTTTCTCCCCATTCCCTTCTTATTTCTTTTAGTTTATTTTCTAACTGTTTCTTTTTATTTTCCCATGCTTTAATATTTGCTTCTGTAAATGCTACACTCCAACGCTCTTCATTAAGCTTTTTTTGTAATTCTAATAAATTATTATCCACATCAGAAAGTGCTTCTAAGATATTATTTTTCTGTTTGTTTAAACTTCAATGATAATTCATCTTTGGTATCATCTTCACTTAAACTTTCATATATCTCTTTTTAATCTCTTATAGTTTTTTTAGATCGTGGCGTTCTTCCTCTTTTTCCATGCTAATAAATTCTGTGAATCTACTCCTAGCTCGATTGCCAAAAATAGCTTCGCTCCAGTTCATTTTTTTCTTTAATAGTTTCAATCATTTCTTTAATAGTTACGACTTTATTCATTTTTTTCTTAAACTCCTTTACCCTAGTTAAATGTTTGTTAACTTCTTCTACTATTACAGGCTCTATATCTAATCCAGTTTCAACTAAAAGCTGTTCTTTAATCTCGCTCATATCAAATAGTATCTGTCCAACTTCTTTCATTTTCGCATCACTTACTACTTCAAATAATTCTCTAATAGTACGTTCAATTCTTTTAGCACCATAATTATGATTATTTCTTAAGCTCCATGCTAACGCTAAACAAAAAGTCACCAATGAAATCTGCTACTTTTAAATTAACTTCTGTATTTAATCTTTTAGTGTAGTTATCTTCTATTTCACTTATGGTTAAATCTATTGCTTCTCGCTTTGTCAGTTTCTTCTGTCCAGGCTTTGTTATACTGAAATTATTTCTAATGATTTTCTTTTTTTCCATTTTTTATTCTATCCTTCCCAAGAAAACATATTAATTATTGTTCCATAAATGGATTGTACTCGCTGTTGAAATCATAGAAATCAGTAACATTGCTTGCTTCTGAATATCCTTGTTGATTGTTATTACCTTGTTTTTTACTCTCCAAGAAATTAACTTTATCTGCAATCACTTCTGTGATATATACTGTCTTTCCGTCTTTTCCTTGATAATTCCTTGTAGAAATTCTACCCTCTACACCAATCAAGCTTCCTTTATTTAGAAAGCGTGCCATATTCTCCGCTTGTTTCCCATAAGCAGTACAACCTATAAAATCTGCTGGAAATTCTCCTCTTTCATTTTTAAAATTTCTATTAACTGCTAATGTAAAATTAACAGCTGCTTTATTTGATGTAGTGTATCTTAATTCTAAATCTCTTGTTAGTCTTCCTACTAAAACTACGTTATTAATCATTAATTCTTCTCCTTAATTTGTATTTTGAATGAATGAGTGAGTGATTAATTTATAATATAAGTATGTATCATATCTTATAAAGTGTTACATCTAGTTAATATCCTCAAACCTTACTGCTACCAGTATTTTAAATATATTGCATTTTTACCTATGTAATGTTTCCCTTATTGGTTACATAATAGATTTTATTTTTAAAATGAGGTCTATAATCCACCCCATTTTTTAACTGCTTTACTCATCTCATCACGTTCTATTCCGATATATCTTAATGTAATACTAGGATCATGATGATTGAATAATTTCATAAGTGTTACTACATCCTTACTTTCTTTGTAAAAATGATAACCAAATGTCTTTCTAAAACTATGTGTACCTATATTCTTTATCCCACACTCTTTAGCACCGGTCTTTAATATCCTGTATGCTTGTGTCCTTGTGATTGGTCTGTTAGAGTTCTTATATCGTGTCGATTTAAACAAGTATTCTTCATCTTCTTTATCCATGCAATACTCATCTAAGACACGCTTTAATTTAGGTAATACAACCATCTCTCTTAACTTTCCAGTCTTCATTTCACGCCTTCTTATCTTATCCCTGTTTCTTACATCACCAACCTTTAATCCTAATAAATCACTAATTCTAAAAGCTACATTTATTCCCATGTAGTAAAGTAAGTAATCACGCTCACTCCTGCTTTTAAAATAATAATTCATTGCATCTAGTTCTTCTTGTGTCCTAAGTGGTTCTACAAACTCCAAATTGATAACCTCCTATTAGAAATTATCACTAAACATCATTGCGTTCTTTTCCTTTTGTTAATTCACTCATCATTTCCTTGTATGCTTCTTCATCTTCATCAGTAACTACTCTTTCATCCTTTGTTTACTCTTGCCTGATATCCTATCTTTCAAGTAATCTGGAACAGGTACAACATATTTACCAGGGATATTATTTATTTTGCCTCCTGTAAATGTTGAAATACTACTCTCGTATTGTTCTTTAGCATTAAACAGGACTGCTAACATGTAGTTCTGATGGTTTGTAGGATACTTAACTTGACTTAATCTAGAAAAAATATAATTAATATGTTCGTGCCTTAACTCTGTTAACCTATCTACTACTTCACTAGCCATTACACTCTGTTTCCCTATGTGAAGCCTTGTATCAGGAGGCATTAAACAAATATCAACAGCGTATTTAATCCACTTGTCTAATTCCTTTTGTTTATTCATGCTGACTCGGGAATACCCAAAGCTGTCTTTGAAATACTGTGTGTTGTATTTCTTTTTAAGACTATTAGTTTTATTGTTTTCATCATTCACTCTCTCATCCATTGGCTCATTTTTTTCGCTATATATAATATTATTAGAATGAGATGATATATAATCATTATTAATTATTCTTATATTATTCTTATGTATAGGTTGGCTCATTTTGAGCATTTCTGAATTGTTCATTTTGAGCTTTTGCATTTGTTCATTTTGAGCTTTTGCATTTGTTGTATTTGACAACTGCTTTTTATTCTTCTCTTTTTCCAATTTTATATAAAGTTCTTTTACTTTTTCTTTATTAACTCTATACCATTTTGTTCTGTCTGCACCGAACTTGTTATAATCTCCGGTTATTAAATACTCTTTTGCTATTAGATCCTCAAAGGTTCTTCTAACTGTAGAAAATGATAAGTAATCAAAATCTTCTTCATACCATCTTCTAATAGATTTATAAGTCCAATAATGTCCGTCCTTATACGCCTTTTCATCTCTATTTTTCCGATTTATTTCTATCCAATAATGAACACGCTGCAATACTGTAGCTGGTCTATCTCCAATTTCTCTTGCTAACGTTCTATCAAATACTATTGGCTGTTCGTCAAACAATAACACAAACATCACCTTCTTCTTTTGAAATCTTGCATTTTTGGATTAATTATGATATATTATAGGTAATCGCTGAACGTCTATTTAGACGTTCTTTTCCTTTTTTTATTAATCCTTTTTTCTACGCTATTTAAACAAATAACTTTTTTATTGTTATTAGTAATCTTATCTAGCAATTTTTTTATTTCTATGAATATCTCCAATTATTTCTAAATCATCATTTATCAATCCTAATTGGGCTGGGATATACTGTTTGAAATCTACTTCAAAAAGATCCATCTTTATATCTCACTATTCCAATATCTTTATCAGTATTTTTTTAACAATATCTCCACTAAATATTTCATTTCCTTTTTTTATCTTTTAAATCACTTCCATACATGATGATTACATCATTTTTTTCTTAACATTGATTAATTGAATATATCTGCTTTCATACTTTCTTCCTAATGTGATATAATCCCCATACCAACCAATAACTTTATACATTTTTTTATCAACGTATGCTCTGAAATTAGGAATATTCATTAGCTAACACTCCTCTCCTAAATACTTTTGTTTTTAATAGTTTAGCTGTGTGAGAGAAAAAAATTCTGCTAGTACTTCAAATAATTCATAACTTTCAAATCCTGTTGGAAACTTTTTCTTTTACATAAGGTTCTACCTTAACACCATAATCATTTAGATGCTTTAGCATTTCCATTTGTTTTTTTCACTAAAAACTATTCTTTATTTGTACTTCCAAATCCTCCACCACGCTTATCTCCTTTTAATCTAACTCCATAACTTACTTTAGGCACTTTATAGAAAAATACCTTGTCCAATTCTTTTCACCTTTTTTTAATTGTTAAATGTTTGTTTGTTAAATTGTTAAACTCTAATAATATATGTCCTTCGTTTTTTTAGAATTGTTATAATAATCTGAATCTACAACTCCTACACCGTCTAAAAAAATATTTTTTTACTGAAATCTTTATCAAAGATCCCTTGAATTAAAAAAACCAAATCCAGTAGAAAATCCTGCAATCTGTCTCCAATCAATATTTGTTAAAAGTAAGGAAACATACACTTACTACAGCGATTGTCCAATATATGATGTGTAATTTATCTTTTTTTAATTTTTTTCTTTTTAAGCATTTTTGTCGTTCCTTCTCTCTATTTTTTTGATTAATATAGTTGTAAATTCTAACTTTATTAAATGTTTTTGTTTTGTTTTTAAAGTTCCCTGTATAAATAGGTAAGAATCTTCAAGCCCTTCTATCTCTTTAATGAATTTATTGAACTTATCTTTTGATTTATCCATTTCTAGAAATTTCCGTAAGTCATTTCTTTTTAACCCAGTGGGACGGATTTTTTTACCTTATCTAAATAATCATTGTAAGGTTCTTGCATTTAATCACTCCTTTCTCAGGTTTAAACCCCACTTATTTGTTTTTAATAACGGTTAAACCGTGTTGTTTATTAAAAAATTTATATCAGAATAACTGATATTGAATAAATTTTCTATTTTTTTATTATATCAGGGTACATCTGGAAAAGTTTTTCCATTTTCCCATTTGCTCCAAGTTGCAGGTGATATACTAAGTTTTTCAGCAACCTGTTCTTGTGTGAGATTAGCTCCAGCCCTTAACATTTTTAAAGTAACTTTGTTAGGCACATCTATTCCCCCTTTCTTTATTTTATCAACTTACAGATTTATTATACACGGTTAAACCGTGCTTGTCAATAGAAATTCTTTATTTTTAATTTTTTTAATTTTTTTTAATTGTTATCCTTGACAAAAAGGCGGTTTTTTTCCGTATTATTATAGTATGATTTTATTAATAAAAAAAGGATGTGAATTTAAAATGTCAGGCTTAGGGAATAAAGAGGTAATGGCTAAAAACATTCGCTACTATATGGAGAAAAAAGGTTTAAATGCCAAAGACTTTTCAATAGAATTGAATTTTAAATATTCAACTGTTTTAGACTGGTTAAATGCCAAGACTTACCCAAGAATAGATAAAAATAGAAATGATGGCTAATTACTTTAATATAGAAAAAAATCTGATTTAGTTGAAGACAAAAATAAACAAAAAGAAAATATTGATATTGCAAATATGGTTAATGATTTAATGGAAAATTTAAATAGTACCCAAACCCTAATGTATAAAGGAGAGCCAATGGATGAAGTAACAAAGGAGTTAGTTCGTGCTTCAATAGAGCAAGCAGCACGTATTGCTTTAGCACGACATAAAGAATCTAAAATTGACAATTAAAGAGACTTATAACTCTCTTGTAAAAGAATTCGGAACAAACAATCCATTGAAAATTATAAAAGAATTAGGTATTATTGTACAATTTTCAGACTTAGGGGAAAATAAGGGTCTATATCACACTTTAGAAATAGATAAAAATACATATCACTGCATACACATTAATAACAAATTATCTTCTAAAGAACAAAAATATACTTTAGCTCATGAATTAGGTCACTTCATTCTACACAAAGGATCAAATATCCACTTTTTAAGGCGTGTTACATCAACGCCATTATCTAGGCAAGAAATAGAAGCTGACTTATTCGCAAGCTATTTTATAGTATCTGATGAAGAGATAAGGGAAATTAATAATCTTACTCACATATCCCAAGCTTATAATCTTGATTATAAGATATGTGAAAAAAAGATTAGAGTATTTAGAGTAAATATTATTTAAGGAGAATCAAAAAAATGAAAAACTAAAAATATTATTAAGTTCATTATTATCTACAGCTATCATAATTAGTGGTTGTTCGATAAATAAAAAAATTCAGAAACAAAAAAACAGAAGTTAAAACAGAAAGCAAACAAGAAACTTCTCAAAAATTCAAATAGTAATGTTGTAGAAGATTCTATATTACGAAATGAAGAAGTATTAAAAAAATACTAACATTAACGCATCAGGCGAAAAATAGTGCTTTTTAAGGTTTCTGTAACTGGAGTTAAAAATTACAAAACTATTTATAAAAAAATACATCTGATCAAAGAATAATGCTATCTAAACTTGAACCTAATACTGAATACTCAAGTGTATTACTTCGAGTTAAAAATAAAGAACAAAACTAATAGTAATCTTATGATTAATGCTAATAATTCACACTTATTAATTCATGACACTAATGAACAAAGTGAACAAAGTCAATACCTTGCTACGTGGAAAGAAACAACTTTTTTTACCAGGTGCAGAAAAAAAGAAGAAACATTACTATTTATTTTTAAAAAAATACTAAAGTAACTGATATTAAAAAAATATAACACTACAGGTTGAACGTCCTTTTGAAACTGATAATTATAAAACTTACGAACCGCTTTCTGTAAATATTACTAATATTCAATAACAAAAAAACTCACGCTCCGCCAAGATACAAAAAAATTAGATGATTAGGTAAAGTTGTTGAGTTAAGAAGGAAGTTTTAAACATTTCGAATTACAGATATAGAAAAGAATTTTTAATAAGGAAGTGAAAAAAATGGAATTATATCTAACAGATAAAGAAGCTCAGAAACTTTTTAAATATTTTTAAAGGTTATATTTGAAAAAAACATAATAAAACAATAAAAGAAGATGAACATACGAGTGGTGATATAAAAAAATTCAATCCACAACAGGTGAAAAACTTTATTTTATCTTATAAGTATTCACTAAGAAGTAAAGTATTTAACTTTAGAGAAGTTCGTTATAATCATACACTATTCAGAATTAATTTAAATAACAACTTTCATAAAAAAATGCTGATGGTGAAATAGTACATGGAAATAGAATAAATATATTTTCTGAACAAGAATATATAGATAAAAAAATGATGGGTACACTCACTACAAAAGCCTTTCCTTTACCTTATGAAAACATTAAAAAAATACTGATGATTTTATAATAATATTAGACTCAATATTAAAGTTCTCAAATACTGACAAAAAAACGATAATCTTTCTATACAAATACAAAGAAATCTTATATAATAAAAGTAAAAGGAGGTGTTCTTACAATGGATAGCAATAAAATAAAAAGATTCCTATATAGAATACATAAAAGAGAATACACATGTTAATCTATTGGAAGGCGACAGTCAAGAGGTAATTACACCTTTTGTCAACACCTACGGAGACGGTATTTCTTTTACAATAAAATATGATGGCAAATATTATATTCTTACTGATGATGGTTTTACTCTTTGGGATTTGCAGTTAAATGGAATTGATTTAACAAAAAAAAATAAACGTCACCATTTATTAAAATCTATCTTGAACTATAACGGATTAGAATTAATGGGTGATGAAATAATAAAAAAAACTAAAAAACATAATTTAGGACAAGCAATACACGATATGACACAAGTGCTTCTTAACGTTTATGACTTATCGCTGTTACACCCACAAACAGTCCAAACTCATTTTCTAGAAGATGTAAGAAGTTATTTCGATGGAAACACAGAATATAATGTATTCCCTGACCTATCTATAGCTGGTAAATCTAGATTAGAGCATAAATTTAATTTTTTAGCGATGTCAAAAGGAAAATACAAATTAGTTCAAGTTCATAATAAAATCACAAAAGACAAACTACATTTTATACTTTCTAGTTGGTTAGATACAACAGAAAATCGTACAAAAAGTTATGGTAGAGATGAAAGCTTATCAATCATTATAAGTTCTGATGGATATAAAGAATTGAAAGATGAATACCAAGATGCATTGAACGAATACAACATAAATATCATCAATTTTGAAGATAAGAAAAAATTAAAAGCTCAATTAGGAGCATAATAAAATAAGATTATACAAAAAAAACTCACCGCCCCGCCAAGAGTTGTGAGTTTGTCAACTGTAAGTCCATTTTGAGTATTACTATGTCGTCATATAGTAATATTATTCTCAAAATTACTTAAGGTACAGAAAAAAGCAACGGTCGACTATCGTTACTTTCACGATGGACATAGTCCTCTAATCGATTTTACAAAGTCTTTAATTCAGTTCGGTTATTCAAACACCGTTTAAATATGAACTAAATCGAGGTATGCTTCAACCCTCATCATAATACTATTATAGCATACCTTTTTAAAATAATCAAATTAGGAAAGGTTGTGTATTTTTATGTACAGAGAAATTACCCACAACGGAAAAATACAGATATATACAATCATACAAGGATCTCGACGGGAAAAACACGTCGGGTATCAGTAGTAAAAAAATAATAAAAACTAGAGCCACAGAAAAAAAGAGGCATATGATGAATTACAAGAAAAGATAGAGAAACTATTAAATCCTGAAGTTGTTAACAAACCTTTAGGATTTTTATAAAGAAAAAAATTCCTGGAATTTAAGAAAGCTACGCTAACTCATCATTCATATTCAATTTATAAATCTTACTTACAAAAAAATTAGATGATAATGAAAAAGTTAGAGAATATAACCAAGATTAAATATGAAAAAAATGCTGATTGAGTTTAGGGGTCAGTATTCTCCAGAAGCCATTAAATTTATGGTTAGACTGTTCAACAACCTATTTAAGTTTATAAAGAAATACTATGTTAAAAAGCTTTGATATCAATTTAGAGTTTAAACTTACCAAAGAAGAAAAAAAGCCGAAAAAGCTACAAAAAAATAAAAATATCTAGAAAAAGATGAGATCCCTAATATTTTTAGCAAAAAAATAAAAAAACAACACTGTAAGAAATATAGCTATTGTTCAATTACACACGGGATTAAGAATCGAGAAGTATTAGCACTAACTCCTAAAGATGTAGACTTTGATAATAAAACTATATCTGTTAATAAAACTAAGTTGAGAAATGGTCAAATATCAGCCCCTAAAACATTAAGTAGTATCAGAACTATAGAAGTGTCTGATTATGTATTGAGTATCATTCATGATTTTATATCCAGTGATGAATTTATATTCCAAGTCCACTACAACACTATACTTAATCATTTAAGTATTCAAAATATAACAACTCATATGTTCAGACATACACACGTAGCCTTACTTATTGAGGCAGGAGTACCTATCAAAGTTATATCTGAAAGGTTAGGACATTCTGACACTAGCATAACACTTAGCATTTATACACATGTCACTGCTAATATGAAAATAGACCTTCAGAACAAATTAGAAAAAGCTTTCCCTATTTTTTCCCCATAAGTAAAATAAAATAAAAATAAACGCTGTTAAATCAATGATTATCAGCGTTTTATTGTATATTATATAATTATACCACATTTTATATATTACTTATAGTAAAAAAAGCATAGTGAAAAAAATTATTCACTATACTTATTACTAAATATTAATTACAATAAAGTATACTATTACAACAAGGAAACATATACTACTCATTCCTAAACATATATTTCCTACAATCTTACTATCTTTAGAATACTTTTCAATATTTTCTGGTAATTTTGCCTCTTCATAACTAATATCAATACCACTAATTAAATGTGCATTATCACCTCTTTTTTTATATTTTCCTAAAAAAACCAACATAATTATTCCAAAAATATAATGCCATCATCATAATTCCCAGTTATAAGATGTCTTTTCAGGTAAAAAAATAACAATAATGTCATTAATTCAATTGGTAATATTGTAATTAATAGTAAAGTACTTGTCTTCATATAATAATTCTCCCTTCTCTACTATTTATATTTATTATATAACAACATGAATAGCTGTTTCAACTATAATAAAAGATAAAGTAGATTTCATTTTTTATAAATAATCTACTTTATCTTAATTCATATTAATTTCTATTATTTATTTTTAAATTTCAAGAATAAGTCATTGTATAACTGAAGCATCGCTGGTGATAAATCTTCATAAACTTCTGCTTTTTCTATACTACTTAAATCAGGATAGAACTGTTCATCAGAAGTAACTTCTTCTGGTAATAATTCTTTAGCTTTCTCATTTGGAGTAGCGTATCCAATGAATTTAGCATTTTGAGCTGCATTTTCTGGTCTAAGCATAAAGTTTATAAATTTATAAGCTGCATCTTCATTTTTTGATGTTTTAGGTATAACTATGTTATCAAACCAAAGGTTTGTTCCTTCTTTAGGTACTGAATATACCATATTTTCATTTTCTGTCATTATTGCAGATGCATCACCTGAAAAGACAACTGAAACCCAAGCTTCATTGTTAATCATTAGCATTTTTTTCTCATCAGCATTTATTGCTTTAACATTTTTATGTAATAATTCTAATTTTTTCTCAGCTAAATTAAGATTAACTTCATTAGTATCATTTACAGAATTACCTTCAGATTGTAAAGCAATTCCCATCATTTCTCTTGCACCATCAATAAGAAGAATATTATTTTCTAAACGAGCATCCCATAAGTCATCCCATTTTTCAAATTTTAAATCACCTGGAACTTTTGTCTTGTTATAAACAATTCCTAATGTTCCCCAGAAATATGGAACAGAATAATCGTTGTTAGGGTCAAAAGAAAGATTTATAAATTGTTTATCTATATTATCAAAACCTTCTAGTTTACTATGATCTAGTTTTTTTAATAAATCTAATTTCTTCATTTTTTTAATCATATAATCTGAAGGTACAACTAAATCATAAGGTGTAGATCCTGACTGTATTTTTGTTAGCATAGCCTCATTTGAATCGAAAGTTTCATAAACAACTTTTATTCCAGTTTCAGCTTCAAATTTTTTAATTAAGTCTGGATCAATATATTCACCCCAGTTGAAAATTGTAAGAGTTTGTTTTTCTCCACTACTTGAGCTATCAATGAAATCTCTACTGTATAATAATCCTAAACAAATAACTAAGATTGATAAAGCAGAAATAAGTAATTTTTTCATACTATCTTACCTCCCTTTTCAACTTACTTGTATTAATTATATAATATATAATTGCTGCAATTACAACAAATAGAGTTAATACGGTTGATAATGCATTGATTTGTAAGTTTATTCCTTGTCTTGCCATTGAATAAATTTCTACTGATAGTGTTTGGAATCCATTACCAGTAACGAAGAAAGTTACCGCAAAGTCATCAAGTGAATATGTTAGTCCCATAAAGAACCCTGCTAGAATTCCAGGAGTAATATACGGAATAACGATTTTACTTAAAACTTGTGGATATGTTGCCCCAAGGTCAACAGCTGCATCAATTATAGATTTTGGCATCTCATATAATTTTGGTAGTACCATCAATACTACTATCGGTATACTAAAAGCTATATGCGATAGTAGAACTGACCAAAAACCTTGAATACTATCAATTCCTAACTGTTTTCCTATAAATGTAAACATAAGTAAGAATGAACACCCAATTATTACGTCTGGACTCACAATTAAAATATTGTTACCAATTAAAAAACTATTTTTCTTTTTGTTAGATTTTAATGAGTATATACCTAATGCTCCTAAAGTTCCTAAAACAGCTGAAAATAATCCACATAGTAAAGCAACTACTAAAGTATTAATAACAATTACCATCATTCGAGTATTTTGCAAACAATTCTACATAGTGTTTCCATGAGAAGCCTTCGAAATCTATCATTGTTTTTCCAGAGTTAAATGAATAGTACGCTAAATAAACTAGAGGTATATATAATATAGCAAAAATAACTATTAAATATAATTTTGAAGTTAATTTCATTATTTTTTTCCTCCTATAGTTACTTTATCTTTAGTATTTGTTAATACCATTATAATTCCCATTACAACTATTAAGAATACAGCTATTGTAGATCCTAATCCCCAGTTTTGTGTAACAAGAAAATGTTCTTCAATAGCAGTACCCAAGTTAATAATCTTATTTCCTGCAATAAGTCTTGTTATCATAAATAGAGATAATGCTGGAATAAATGTTACCTGTATTCCTGTTTTTACTCCGTTAATACTTAAAGGAAATATAATCTTTCTAAATGTAGTTTTAAAATCTGCCCCTAAATCATATGAAGCTTCTATCAAGTTTCTATTAATTCCAACTACTGAATTATAAATTGGTAATAACATAAATGGTAGGAATATGTAACTAGATACAAATACAAAACTGAATGAGTTGAATAATAAACTTTGTGTACCTATACCTATATATTCTAAGAAACTATTAATTGTTCCATATTCTCCAAATAATCCTAAGAACGCGTATGTTTTTAATAATATATTGATCCATGTCGGTAATATAATAAGTAAAAGTAGCAATTCGCTATATTTGCTTTTACTAATTATAAAAGCTAAAGGATAACTTATTACTAAACAAATTAGAGTAATTAAAAAAGCATACCAAAAACTATAAAGTGTCATTAATACATATGTGCTACTAAAAAATACTTGATAGTTTGAAAGTGTAAAATTACCATTAATATCTCTAAAAGAATAATAAACAATCAGTAAAATTGGAAATACTACAAAAAGTAACATCCACATTACATATGGAATCATGAAAAGTGAGCGTGTTTTTTTATTAAACATTATTATTCCTCCTCTTCATATGATTCTAAACGTGCATCAAATTCTTCTTCTGTTTCTCCTGGTACCATGATATGTATTGCTTCAGGGATCAAAGTTTAGTCCGACAGCAGAACCAGGTTTTGCTTCTTTAGTTGAATGTACAATCCATTCGTTATATTGATCATCTAAACAACAAATTTCATAATGTACACCTCTAAACAGTTGTGTATCAACTACCACATTAATTTTCCCTTTTTCTGAAGAAGTGATTTCTAAATCTTCAGGTCTAATTACTACTTCTACTCGTTTATTTTTATCTAAACCAGCATCAACACATTCATATTGTTTTCCATAAATTTCTACTAAATAGTCATCTATCATTACTGCATTAACGATATTAGACTCTCCTATAAAGTCAGCAACAAATCTGTTTACAGGTTCATCATAAATATCTAGGGGGGTTCCACTTTGTTCAATTTTACCATTATTCATTACAAAAATGTAATCACTCATTGCTAAAGCTTCTTCTTGGTCATGTGTTACATAGATGAAAGTTATACCTGTTTGTTGTTGTAATTCACGAAGTTCATACTGCATCTCTTGTCGTAATTTCAAATCAAGTGCAGATAATGATTCATCAAGTAAAATAATTTCCGGCTCATTAACAATTGCGCGAGCAATTGCAACACGTTGTTTTTGCCCACCACTCATTTCGCTAATATCACGTTTTTCAAAACCTACAAGGTTAACTTGTTTTAAAGCCTTCTTAACTTTTTTATTTATTACTTCTTTCTTTTCATTTTTTATTTTTAAACCAAAAGCTACGTTTTCAAAAACATTCATATGTGGAAATAATGCATAATCCTGAAAAACAGTATTAACTTGACGTTTATTAGCTGGTAAATCATTTACCACTTTATTACCTAATAGTACATCTCCTGAAGTTGGACTTAAAAATCCACCTATTAATTTTAAAATTGTACTTTTACCACATCCACTTGGTCCTAATAAAGTATAAAAATTACCTTTTTCGATTTCTAAATCAATATTTTTTAAAACTTTACTATTACCAAACGACATTGATACATCTTTAAATTCAACAATATTTGCCATTTTTTTCTCCTTATAAATACGAATTAGTTGCTACTATCAAAATTTCACATTCTTGATCAAATGGATTTGATAACCTGTGCTCTGAAGTAGCTAAAAAATAAAATGATTCTTTTTCTGAAGCAATAAATTCCTCTTCTCCAAGTTTTAGTTTACACTTTCCTCGCAAAACATAACATAAAGTTTCTGATTCTGATGGTGAAAAAGTTTTATAATTGCTATTTTTCTCTAACTTAAGAATTAATGATTCCATTTCTTTTTCATTAGATTCTGGTACTAACCAAGTTAATTCATAACCATCGTCAGTTTCTTCATAACTAGTTTGATCTTCTAATGAATAGTATACTTTTTGACTTGAACTTTCTTTATCAAAAAAATCTTTTGGAGCACAACCTAAAACTTGTAAAATGTTAAAAATGTCTCCATAGATGGTGAAGCTAAGTCACGTTCTACTTGAGATATATATCCTTTACTTAAATCTGTACGTTCTCCTAATTCTTCTTGGGTGAGATTTTTTTGAATTCTCAATCTTTTTAATCTTTCTCCTATTGAGTACATCTTATCTCCTTTCCTAACAATAACAAAATTGCTATTACTAAGTTTATTATTATCCTACTTTTTGTTATATAAGTTTAATATTAATAAACTTTTTTTGTCGTAAAAAGTATTCTGTTACTAAACTATTAGTTTACTTTTTACTAAATACAAGTTTAATAATACTATAAATAAGCTTTAAAATCAACAGTAAATTTAAAATTTAATGTATTAATTTATTAATTTATTAATTTATAGATAAAAAAAGAAACTAGTAATTTATACCTAGTTTCTTAAACGTTTAATTTTTAAAATAATTTTATTACATTATCTATATCCTCTTCCGTTGTTGACCAATCTGTCACTAACCTTATAATAGTATTATTATCATCATAATTTAGGTGAAATAAATCTAGTATATTTTTTTATAAAATCAATATTATTCTACTTTTTACACTTTTAACAATAGTTATAAATATATATTTAAATTTTTTTAGACTCAAATTTATTTCTAAATAACCTTTATATGATTCTCTCTTTTTACTTTATTGATTACCTAAAGTATTATATAATTAAAAGCTACTAAAACTAGAAGAATATTACGTTATTACAAATATTCTTTAAAATATTTTCAATTGTATTATAAAAAAACATACTACAACTATATTTTTCAATATTCAATATTTATAAAAAAAGGAGCAATTATGCATTTTAAAGTTTTAAATGATTATAAAAAGTGTAGAAGATTATCTAGTTAATTTTTTTAAAAAAATTTCAAAGAAAAAAATCTTCACACTATAAGAATGCAAACACATCAAGATAACAATACAATTTTTAGTTAATAATGATATCGCAAAAACTTAACACATCATTAGCAAAAAAATGATGTTTCTTAAACTAAATATAGAATTATCAAAATCAAATTATTTAATAAACAAAAAGTATTTCAATAACAAAAGAATACGAAGACCCCTATTTACTTATAGTTTCTAAACCATTTGGAATTAAAAACTCATCCAAATGATATCAGTATTGAAGATGATACTTTAGTTAATTATTTAATTTCTGACTATCAATATCTAGAGCCAATTCATCGATTAGACATTGATACTTGTGGACTGGTAATTTTTTCAAAAACACCATTAATAAAATCAAAACTTGATCAGATGTTAGAAAATCGTGAGATTAAAAGATATTATACAGCACTTACAAAAAATAATATAAAACCACAAACCATAAAAACTAATATAGGTCGAGATATCCGTGAAAAAAATAAAATGGCAGTTACTAATAAAGGTAAACAAGCTACAACCAATATACTCTCTTGTGAAAAAATAGATCAAAATAAATTTATGGTTACAATTTCCTTAGAAACAGGAAGAACTCATCAAATTCGAGTTCACTTGTCTTCAATCGGTAACGCAATTATTGGAGATAAACTCTATTCAAACGATGGTTACAAATATGATAAAATGTATCTCGGCGCACTGAAGGTTGTATTTAACCATCCGGTAACTAATGATAAAATTGAAATAAACTCTTCGTTAAGAACAGAATTTATAATAGAAAAATAGACTCAAGAAAATTCTTGAGTCCATTTTTTATTTTAAGCTCTCTACAAAACTATATGCTCCTTGTGCAGCTATTGCACCGTCAGATGTAGCTGTTACTACTTGTCTTATTTCTTTTTCTCTAACATCTCCAGCTGCAAAAATTCCAGGAATTGTCGTTTCAAGTTTTTCATTAGTAGGTATATACCCTGATGAATTTGTAATTCCTAAATCAGTAAAATCATTAGTTTGAGGTATCATTCCTACGTATATGAATATCCCATCTGCAGGAAATAGAACTAATTTCTTCTGTTTTCACATTACGAATCTCAACTGATGAAACTTTTCTTTCACCTTTAATTTCAGTGACTACACTGTCCCAAATAAATTCAATATTATCTTTTGCAAATGCTCTATCTTGTAAGATTTTTTGTGCTCTTAATTCATCACGTCTATGAACAATTGTAACTTTAGAGACAAGATTAGATAGATATAGTGCTTCTTCAACAGCAGAGTCACCTCCACCAACTACTACTACTTCTTTATTTCTAAAGAAAGCTCCATCACAAACAGCACAGTAGCTTACTCCTTTACCTGAGAATTCTTCTTCTCCTGGTACATTAAGATTTCTATGTTCAGATCCTGTAGCAACAATAACTGTTTTAGCTATATATACTGTAGATCCTGCAGTAACATATTTTAAATCTTCTTTTACTTCTATTTTGGTAATATTTCCAAATGCAAATTCAGTACCAAATTTCTTAGAATGTTCAAACATCTTTTCTGATAACTCTGGTCCTGTAATATGCTCATATCCAGTATAGTTTTCAATTTCTTCAGTAGATTGCATTTGTCCACCTGGATACTTTCTTTCTAACATTAGAACAGACATATTTGCACGTGAAGCATAAATTGATGCTGTCATACCCGCTGGACCTGCTCCAACAATAATTAAGTCATAAATTTTTTCTGTCATAGTTTCCACCCTCTTTTTATGATTCTTTATACAATATTTTTTTGTCTTTAAATTTTGTATTAAGCAATATTAAGTATATCAAACTTCCTACTACAAATACCAGTGAAAGTACTTGTGAAATACGTAAACTACCTATATATAAAGAGTCTGTTCGCATTCCCTCAACGATAAATCTCTCTACACCATATAATATGATATACGAAGCAAACACTTCACTTTGAGATAATTTATTTCTTAACAATAATAATATAATTACCGCTATAAAGCACCAGAAACTCTCGTATAAAAAAGTAGGTTGTCTGTATGCTCCATCTATAAACATATTATCTATTATAAATTTTGGAATAAATCTATTTTCTAAATATGAACGACTTACTTCTCCGCCATAGGCTTCATGATTAAAGAAATTACCCCAACGTCCAAGCATTTGACCTACTAATAAACTAGGTGCAATAATATCTAAAAGCTTTATTATTTTAATTTTTCTTTTTCTAGCGAAGAAATATAATACAATAAAGCCACCTAATAAACCACCATAAATAGCTATTCCTCCGTCCCATATTGCAATTATTTCATCTTTATGATTTGAATAATAATCCCATCTGAATACAACATAATAGGCTCGAGCGAAAATAAATGCTACTGGTAGAGCCATTAATAAAAGATCTAACATCGTATCCTTTGGTAATCCTCTTTTTGAAGCTTCTCGTTCAGCCATTAAATATGCTACTAACACTGTCGTAGCAATTATTATTCCATACCAATAAATTGGTTTTGTAAATAAATGAAATGCAATTGGATTAATGTATCCTAAACTCATATTTATTCTCCTTTGCTACTTTCTGTGTTATTTCTTTTAATTTCCTGTTCTAACCTGCTAGTAAAATCTTTAGCAGTATTTGTTCCCATTTGATTTAAACGATAATTCATTGCTGCAGATTCAATAATAATTGCAACGTTTCGTCCTGGTCTAACTGGGATAGTTTTCTTTTCTATTTTAGAATTTAATATTTCTTGTTTTTCATTATTTAAACCAATACGATCATATTGTTTAGACTCATCCCATGTTTCTAAATGAATATTTAGTTGAAGTCGTTTCTCATTTCGAACTGCTCCAGTTCCAAATAATGTCATTACATTGATAATCCCTAGTCCTCTTATTTCCAATAAGTGCTTAATCAAAGGAGATTCGCATGTTCCAATTAGGTAATCCTTCTGAAGTTCCCTAATATCTACTCTATCATCAGCTATTAGGCGGTGTCCCCTTTTTATTAGTTCTAATGCTATTTCGCTTTTACCAATACCACTTTCTCCAGTTAATAGTATACCAATCCCGTAAACCTCGATAAATACACCATGTACCGATGTAGTTGGAGCAAACATATTTTGCAGATGATATGTAATAAATCCCATTAACTTTGTAGTTTCAGAGTTACTACGTAGTACTGGAGTATCATATTTATTAGATGCCTCTATTAATTCATTCGGAATATCTAAACCTCGTGAAACAATTATACAAGGGGTAATCCTTGTACATAACATACCCATTCTAGAACTTTTTTCTGCGTCAGTTAATAACTTAAAGAAAGATAACTCACTCGTACCAAGTATCTGTACTCTTTGGGGAGTATAATGTGAGAAGTACCCTGCCAACTGTAATGCAGGTCGCGATAACTCCCCTGTAGTTATTTCCCTATCTAGTCCTTTTTCTCCACTAATTACTTCTAAATCTAATTTTTCAATTAGATCTCTTGTTGTTACTATTTTCATTTAGTTTTCCTTACTATTTTTTATTTAGATTATATTAAGGTTATCTATCAACCTTTAGAATTTTTTTATTATTATCTTTCTATCATTACTATTTAATAATGCATTAAATATAGATATAAATATTGCTAAGAAAAATGCTGAACCAAATGACGCCACTTCAAAATGAGGTGACAATAAATATGAAACAAACATTATCAATAAAGCATTAATTATAACTATAAAGATACCAAAAGTCATAATAATTGGTACTATACTTACCATCAATATTATCGGTCTAATGAACATATACAATATAGTTAAGAGCAATGCTCCATAGAACCCGTATATTGGTTTATCAATCCTAAGACTTCCATTAAATAGACCTGAAAATGCAATAACTATTAAGCAATTTACTACAGTACTCTTAATAAAAGTCCAAAGTAAAGATTTACTATTTTTCATTTATAATCCTCTTTTTTATTCTTAAATTTTTTTTTAAGCTCATATAATGCAGAAAGTGGAAACTAGTCCCACTTTCAAAAATATTCTAAATTATTTTGTAAACTCTTCTGTAATTTGAGGAACTACTTGTTTTTTACGTGAAACTACTCCCTCTAATAACATAAAATCATTGTTTAAAACTTTATTAAATGCTGAAGCAACTTTATCTTTTTTATCCCCTAGTACTAAAACTTCAGAGTTTGAAGTTAAGATATTAGTAATAACAAACACAAATGCAGATAATCCTTTTTCTGAGATTTCTTTATTTATAGCACTAACTAGTTCTTCCTTACGTTCCGAAACTTCTTTCTCGTCTACTGTATTTATTTGTGCAACGATTAGTTTGTCATCTCCTAAGATGAATTCTTTAGCGTCTAATGAAATTAACTCTTCAGCTTTTTTATCTTTAGTAGACGCCCCTGCTTTTAGCATTGCTAGTCCATATTCTTCTAAATTTACCTCAGCAATAGCAGCTAATTCTTCTGCTGCAACTTTATCACGTAATGTACACGTTGGTGATTTTAGTAATAATGAATCAGAGATAATTGCTGATAGCATAAGTCCGGCCATTTGTTTATTTATATGTACACTTTGTTCTTCATAAATTTTCTTTAAGATAGTTGCAGTACATCCAAGTGGTTCTGCTCTGTAATATAATGGTGCTGCAGTTTCAAAGTTAGCAATTCTATGGTGATCAATAACTTCACGAATTACTGCATTTTCAATTCCATTAGCTGATTGTTGGAATTCGTTATGATCGACTAATATTACATGTTGTCCTTCTTTAAGACTTTCTACTAGACGAGGTGTACTTACACCAAAGTATTCTAATGCATATTTAGTTTCATCATTTAATTCTCCAAGTCTTACTGCTTCTGTATCCATACCTTGAAGTCTTTTTAAATTGTTATAAACGATAGCAGAACAAATTGTGTCTGTATCTGGATTTTTATGTCCAAAAATTAAAATATTTGTCATTTTTTAACTCCTCTATTAAATATATACTTATCTATTATTTTACCTTTTTTTTTATTTTTTTTCAAAACATTTCTTAGTTTTAAACTGTTAATTATAAACTTTTCTTAGCTAAACTTAAATCAACATGACAGTAACCTGTTGGATTCTTTTCAAGATATTTTTGATGATATTCTTCAGCATCTATATAATTGTTTACTTTCTTCTACTTCAACAACTATTTTCTTATCAATTTGTTTCTGTAGTTCATCAATAAACTGTCTTGCTATATCAGCTGTATCTTCATCAACATAGTATATTCCTGTTCTATATTGACGTCCAACATCTCCCCCTTGCTTATTAATACTAGTAGGGTCAATAATTCTAAAATAATGACGTAAAACATCTGTTAATGGTAATATTTCATCATTATATTTTAAGTAAATAACTTCCGCATGATCAGTCGATTTAATTAATTTATAATTTGTATCTTCTGTCAGACCATTACTGTAACCTACTTTTGTCTCAATTACGCCATTCAATTGAGCAAAATATCCTTCTACTCCCCAAAAACATCCACCTGCTAAATATATTTCTTTAATCATTATCTATAATACCTTTCGTGAAAAACTTAATATTCTACATATTACATATGACTTTATTATACTATAACTTACTTTATTTTTATATAAAATTGTTTTATGAAAATAATAAAAGAGTTGAAAAACCAACTCTTTATATTTTTATTCACTTGTATGTGTTTCCTCAAATACTCGATGCTCGACTCTATAATTATGAAAAATTGCATTAATCTCAGCACCCAATATTAAAATAAACCCAGTAATATATAACCACATAATAAACGCCATAAATGCTCCTATAGTTCCATATGTTTTTATATAACTTGAAAAATGATCAATATAATATCCAAAAAGCCTACTTACTAATGTCCAAGAAATAGTTGAAAAAACAGCACCTGGTAAAATACTAATTGCTTTAAGTCGTAAATTTGGTCCAAATATATAAAAAAATACAAAAAAACTATAAATGTAAATAATATTGGAAAACTATAGCTTAAATAAGACCAACCATTATAAAAGCCTTCATCAAGGTTAAATTTATGAAATAATAAATATGTAAGTTGTTTTCCAAAAACCACTAATGCTAGAACTAGAAACATCCCTACTAAAAATAGCACTGTAAATAAAATACTCATTAATTTAGTTACTATCCATATTCTTCCATCTCGTACTCTAAAAGCATTATTAAAAGCTATAATTATACCATAAATACCATTTGAAGCAGACCATAATGTAAATACAATTCCTAACGTGATAAGAGTGTTATTACTTTTACTATTTAATACTTCTGAAATCATTCCGAATATAAAATCACCTAATTCACCAGGTGCAAAACTTTGAATTTTATCAAGTAAAAACTTCTGATCTATATTAAAATAAGGTGTTAATGCCATCGCAACTATCAGCATAGGAAATAAAGATAATATAAAATAATAGCTCAAATTTGCTGATAATAATGAAATTTCATCATACATTATTCTGTAATACATTTCTTTACAGAACTTTTTAAATGTTAACTTCCCTTTAGGTTCCGCTTCATAGAACGAATAATTTTTTTCTGGAATAAACATAGCTTACAGCACATACTTAGCTACTGTTTTAGCTACTTTGTAATATGTTGGTAAACTTGATACTGACAATAAGTTAAATCCATTTATAGGACTATTATATTTACTTACTGTGTATCCTTTTGATTCTAAATATTCTTTAGACTCTCTAATCTTTTCTTCATCTTCTGCACTTAATTGTTCATTTTTAGTAAAAATAGCTGCTGTTGCTAAAGCACCTATTCCTACTACTGTTAATGCTAAAATAGATTTTTTACTCATTAATATTCTCCTTTAACTTATTACACATAATATAATAACATTTTAAACTATTTGCTTAAACAAAGCAATAAATATATGTTAGATATCATTAAAAAATACAGCTTTAAAACCTATATCTTTTAAAGCCGTATTTTCCATTATTTAGAATTATTAATTTTCAATTGTAATACTATATTTTTTTATCATAATAATCATTTAAACTTTTTATACTATAAAAATTTATTTATATATATTCCTATTATGCTAAACATAACAATTATGACAAAAAAAGTAATGTCATTATTGAAATTATAATAGCATTTCCTTCTTTATTCATATTTACATCTCTTTCTTGTGTTGGAGTTCTTTATTTAGGGAGGATTTTTTTAAGTTTTTTTGTACCGCCACTTTACTTTTACTTAAATTAAATCTCCTCTATTTAATTGTATTCTTACTTTTTTTATTCTATTATTAAATATTTATTTATTATTTTTTTTAATTTTTAGATGTAAAATACGCTTTTTGTTATTTCTATCAATTATACTTATCTTTAATAAATTTCCATCTTGGTTTTATAGAATACCCTTTTTAATTTTTTTAAAAAGTAAAAATATTTCCTACATACGAATTTGTATTTTTTTCTTTTTTTCTAGGAATACTCTATCTCCCCTAAAGATTAGTAATACTTCTTCTTTATTATCTTTTTGATTCCATAACTATGTGATTGCTGAACCTATCAACCACATTACTTGAATTATAGATTTCAAAAATTTTTTTATGTGCTAAAGCATATTCATAATCTGTATAATTCATAAATCGTTTTGATGTTTTTACAGTAGTTTCTAATATTAACATAAGAAGCACCGTTAAGATAGTTAATAAAAATAAAGATACTATCAATTCTATTAGAGTAAAACCATCATTTTTTCTATCCCATACTTAATCTTATTCCTTGTTTTCTCATCATATATTTCAGCTCTATTTCCACTAACTATTATCACATAGCTTTCTCTTCTCACTTTAAAATGTTTCTGACCTTTATGATTGCTTATTTCTTCATAAAGAAGTTCTCGCATCTCTAATTCTTTTTCTGCCTTTGATAAATTAGAATATTGTTTTACCATATTAGGTATCAAATAAACAAATATTAATGAACATATAAACAAAGCAGCCATTATCTCTATAAATGTAAAACCATTATTTCTAGACTTCATCTACCGTAATATATCCTGAATCTAAATGAACTATTACCCTATATTTGCATGATGATAGTTTTACATCTATAGTATTAGCTTTTGATACCAAATTACCATGTCTATATTTCAATCTAATTGTGTTTCCATTAAGTAATGTCCTACCACCACGTGGTATTTTTTTCCATACTTTTTTACCATTTGAATAAACAATATACTCATTATCTCTAGTAAAAAAATCAATGTAAGAATTGTTACTTTTTAAACTATCTGTTTGAACGAGGTATATATCAGAAATAACTTCATTTAACGCCATCCTATCCTTATACTTAGAATAATTAGATATAGTAATCATCGATAAAATGATTATTAAAATACCTACTATAAATAATACAGCCATCATTTCAATTAAACTAAATGCTGAATTATCTCTGTAATGTAGCTTTTCCATTTGAAATTATTATTTGTTTCCCATTAGGGGCTTTACTAGCCTTTTCTACAGGCCCTTCTAAATAATGTTTATTTACTAACTTATCAAATGTTACATCAGGATCTTTTTCATTAATTTCATAAGCAGTAACTTGTGATTGAACAGTCTTTTCATATGCTTCTGAACTTTTATCTTTAGCGCTATCTATATTTTTTGTTATATTAGGGATAATTAAAATAAGTAGAATAGCTATTATAAAAAGTACTATCAACATTTCTATCAATGTAAACGCTTCTTTACTTTTCAATCTTTTTCTTATTTTAAGAATTTTCTTCGCCATATTTCTCTCCTTATTTCAGCGAACTTGCCATATTAAATATAGGCATCAGTATAACCATATATAAACCTATTATTACAAATGCTAATATAGCAAATAACACTGGCTGAAATTTTCTTAACATTTTATCTAGTGATGTTAAAAAAGTATCTAACATTAGCTCACTAAACAATTTCAACTCCCTATCAATTAATCCATTATTAATACCATGAATTACAAATTTTTCTACTGATTTATCAAAAAACTTAATACTGGCAATTGCTTCTTCAAAGCTAAGTCCTTTATCTAAATCTCTCATTATTTTTTTAGAAAAAAATAGGTCAAATAATAGTCATAGTTTTTCTTCTATAATAACTTCTAATGCAGTTTTTTTAATGAAAAAAACCACTCATTAGAAATAAACTCAATTCAAAGTGAATTTATATGAATAATATAATCTAGCATAAACTCGTATTTTTTTGGAATATACATAAGTGTATTTAAAAAAATATATTCTTCCTATATTTTTTTATATATATCATATAAACTAATACTATTATTGACAAGATCACTATAATAGATATAATTTTTAGGGGTTAAATAAATCATTTTTTTATTAGAATAATCGTTTGAATATCCATTTTTATACTAGATGATGTATAAATATTTTCAAACTGCGGAATTACTAACAAGTTAAATACCATGATTAAAGTAATTAATGCAATGGTAAGAATTAAAGGATATCTTAAAGTTTTTATTACTTTTTCTTTTTGTTCTTTTTTTATTCTTAGATAATTTTTCAATTTCTAAAAAGCATATCTTCTATGCTACCATAATCTTCTGCAAACTTCATTTTGCTTGTAACAAATGTAGAATATCCTAGATATCTCAATAAATCCGATAATTTTTTACCATGAGAGAGCTCTAATTTTAAACTATCAATTTTTTTTCTAAAGAAACATCATATTGAAATAAAAGAAATTCAATTGAATCTTCAAGCATATAACCATGCTCGATTAATTCAGATAACCTTTGAATAAAATAGATTTTATTCTCTTCATCAAGAATTTTGCTAATATCCCCATTTTTCTTTTTCATTAAGCGATATTATCTCCTTCTCATAGGCTATATTAAATTTATTTTTGTAAAGAATTATTATTTCTAATTTTTATTATCAATATAATTTTTTTAATTTCTTCTTTTGTTAATATTTCGGTAATTAATCCCCTTTTATTGTTAGTTAATCTAACTAATCTTTGAGAGACAATACAGATTATAGTTTGTTTTATATCTTCATGTGACAAATTTAGATCCCTTAACCTATTTATCACACCTATAGAATTTTCTGCATGAATTGTACTCAAAACTAAATGTCCAGAAAAAGTAGATGTTATAACTTGTCCCGCAGTTTTATAATCTCGAACTTCTCCAACTACAAGAACATCTGGATCACATCGCAACATTGATTTCAAAGCATTTTCGTAGGTTATCCCTGCTTTCTCATTAATCTGCATTTGAATCAAATTATTAATATTTTTTTCTACTGGATCTTCAATTGTAAGTACTTGTTTCCCTAATTGAGCACATCTACTTGCCAATTTATACATTGATGTTGACTTACCACTCCCTGTTGGTCCTGAAAAGAGAATAAGACCATTTGCTTTTGAAGCAAGTCTATCTATAAATATATTATCTTTTGAAAATATACTATATTTAACATCTTCAATTTCATTTGTAAAAATTCTCACTACACAACCTTCATATAATTCACTTAAAGGCAAAGTAGAAACTCTTAGATAATATTCTTTACCTAAGAGCCTATAAACAAACTTACCACTTTGTGGTTCTTTATTTCTTGAAATGTCTATATTAGCATTATATTTCAATAATGAAATAACTGCTTCTAACTCCCTATTAGAATATTTTTCATATTTACTCAGATTCCCCATTACTCTGAGTTTTATAAAGGAATATCCTGTTATATTCGGATAAATATGGATATCACTGGCTTTCTTTTCTATGGCTGCATTTAAAATCTTCATCATCAAATTTTTTGTATTTATAGTTATCACGCCCTTTATCCTTAAAGAAAAAGAAAATATAGGCTAAGTTATTTTTTAAACCTAGCCTATATCTCAAACTATTAATTTAATATACTACATATAACCCATATAGCCTAAGTAATTTGAATTTATTTTATAGATTCAAGTGCCTAGAAAAAGAATATCCCCTAAATCTTCTTAAAACTTCTTCTACTAGTTTACAATCTTCGCTATCTAAAGCCTTAATCATATCAATTACTTCAAAGTGTGTACCTTCTAACTCTGAACGTTCTACTTTTTCAGTTTTGTAGCCCACTAACTCATCTATTGTGACATTATATAATTTCGCAATAGATACTAGAGTAGCAACATTGGGTTCGTTTCTACCGTATTCCCAGTTAGCATATACACCATGAGATGACAACTCTAGCTTATCTGCTACCGCTGACATAGAGTAATTGTTCATTTTTCGAAGCTTTTTAAGATTTTGTGCCAGTAATGTTCCTTTATTCTTCAAAGTAATCCTCCTTTCTCATCTATAATTATTATACAATGTTTGATATAAAAAAATCAAATAAAATTATAAATTTTTTTGAGATTTTTTTATGAAAAATGTAAATAATATTATTTTCGAATTTCATGTAAAGTTTACAGAAAATATCGAAAAGATGTATATGTCAACCTTTAACCAAAGAAAAGCAACGCTAATGAAAGCGTTGCTTTTAATTTTTATTCTGGTTTTTCTATTGTTAATATTTTTATATTTTCTAATAAATTAACATAAACATAATTTGCTGCAATCAATCCTGCTACAGAAGGACAAAACGCATTTGATGCAGGAGGTATTTTTGCCTTACGAATTTCAGAATCCTGTTTACCTATTTTGCTTAAATATTCTTTATTAGCTTTTGTTGGACTTTCTGTAGAGTATACTACAGGTATTTTTCCTGTTACTCTTTCTTTTTTTAATTTTGTTCTTATCACTTTAGCTAGCGGACAAACTGTAGTTTTTCGTAAATCTGCTACCTTAAATTTTGTAGGATCCATTTTGTTTGCTGAACCCATAACACTTATGAACTTTATATTATTCTTTAAACAATACTGGATTAAATGAATTTTAAAAGTTACAGTATCACAAGCATCTATAACAAAATCTAATTTTTTTTCATAAAATACATTGAATGTTTCTTCAGTATAAAAGTCTTGTATAGCAATAACTTCACAATCAGGATTAATATCAAGTATTCTTTTTTTCATTTCTTGTACTTTACTGCAACCTACAGTTTTTGTAGTTGCATGTATTTGTCTATTCACATTAGTTATATCGATATCATCCTTGTCCATAAGTACTAATGAACCTATACCAGAACGCGCTAATGCTTCTGCTGCAAATGAACCGACTCCTCCAATCCCAAGGATTCCTACTCTTTTATCTTTTAATATCTCTAAACCTTCAGTTCCTATAATTAACTCATTTCTTGAAAATTGATGTAACATTTCTTACTCCATTAATATTATTTTAAAACTAAAAAAGACCGGATTATTCTACCAGTCTAAAAAAACCAAAGCACCGTAGTATCTTGCCTTAATTGGTCCTGATATAATCAGGTGGGTATGATAGCCTTACCTTCTAAAGTCTTCTCAGGGAAGCATTTTATACTAATAAGCGATTCTCATTCCCTATTAAAAAGTGTTAGGCCCGAATGTATAGCAAGTCATACATGTGCTCCAGTTGTTACTTATATTTTACCATAACTAAGTTGTTTAGACAATATCAAAATTTATTTAATTTTATACTGTATTTATCAAAAATATTTTCGGTTTATTATTTGTTGTTTATGTAAATAGGTTTTAATAAACAAGAAAATATTTTACTTATTTATGACTTTAAAAAACTATAATAAAAAAATATTATTTAATATTTTTTTATAATATATTTTTCAAAAATTTTCCAGTGTAACTTTGCTTATTTTCAATTAATTTTTCCGGTGTGCATTCATCTAAAATTGTTCCTCCACCTATCCCACCTTCAGGACCTAAATCAATTAAATGATCACAGCATTTTATTACATCAAGGTTATGTTCAATGACAATTACCGTATTACCACCATCAACTAATTTATCTATAATTTTTATTAATCTGCTAATATCATCTATATGTAATCCAGTAGTTGGTTCGTCTAGTATATAAAGAGTTTTTCCCGTAGACTTCTTATACAATTCACTTGCAAGTTTTACACGCTGAGCTTCTCCTCCAGATAAGGTCGTAGCACTTTGCCCTAACCTTATGTAATCAAGACCAACATTAACAAGTGTTTCAAGCTTATTTTTAATCTTAGGTATATTTTCAAAAAATTCAAATGCTTCTTTTATAGTCATGTCTAAAACGTCACTTATACTCTTACCTTTATATTTAACTTCTAAAGTTTCTCTATTGTATCTTTTACCTTTACATATTTCACATGGCACATAAACATCAGGTAAAAAATGCATTTCTATTTTCAGAATACCATCTCCTGTGCAGGCCTCACAACGACCGCCTTTTACATTAAAACTAAATCTACCTTTCTTGTATCCGCGTAATTTCGATTCATTAGTACTTGCAAACAAATCTCTAATATCGTCAAAAACTCCAGTATATGTAGCAGGATTACTTCTCGGAGTTCTTCCTATTGGGCTTTGATCAATATCAATAATTTTATCAATATTTCCCTCAACACCCTTAACTGATTTAACTACAGTTGTATCAATATTTTCTTTATTTAAAATATTTTTTACAGAATTAAATAAGATTTCATTTACTAATGTTGACTTACCACTACCTGAAACTCCAGTTACTCCAATAAACTTACCAAGTGGAAATTTTACTGATATATCTTTTAGATTGTTTTTCTTAGCTCTATTAATTTCAATAAAGTTTCCATTACCTTCACGACGTACTGTAGGAACTTCAATTTTTTTTCTTCCTGATAAGTATGCTCCAGTTATAGATTTTTTATTTTTCATAACTTCTTTTGGTGTCCCTACTGCAACTACTTCCCCACCTTGCTCTCCTGCTTTTGGTCCTATATCAATAATAAAATCACATGCTAACATTGTTTCTTCATCATGCTCCACTACTAATATAGTGTTACCTAAATCACGCATTGATAACATAGTATTAATAAGCTTTTCGTTGTCTCTCTGGTGAAGTCCAATTGAAGGTTCATCAAGTATGTAAGTTACACCCATTAATTTTGAACCTATTTGTGTCGCAAGTCGAATTCGCTGCGCTTCACCACCAGAAAGTGTTCCTGAAGCTCTGTCAAGTGTTAGATAATCTAGTCCTACATCATTTAAGAATTGCAACCTTGATTTAATTTCTTTTAATACTAATTTTGCGATAGTATAATCTTTTTCACTTAATTGAATCTCATTGAAAAATTTATAACTATCTTGAATTGACATCTCACAAATATCTGCAATATTTTTCCCTGCAACATATACTGATAATATCTCAGGTTTTAAACGTTGACCTTTACAGCTATTACATAAATCTTCTTTTATATATTTAGACATTGCTTCTCTTGTAGCTTTTGTCATACCTGACTTGTAACGCCTAAAAATATTATTTGCCACACCTTCAAAATAAACGAATCTTGTACGTTGTACACCATCATCATTTATATAAGTATGTTTAATTTCCTCATTTTTATTACCATACAAAATAGTGTCCTGTTTCTCTTTTGATAATTCTTTAAAGGGAAGATTCATATCTATCTTAAAGTGTTCACATACACATTTTATTAAACTAGGATAATAAGTTGATGTTGCATTATTATATACTATTATTGCTCCATCATTTATCGATAAATCCTTCTGTATAATTTTATTAACATCAACTGTTTCATGCATTCCTAGACCATCACAATCAGGACACGCACCTTGAGGATTATTAAAAGAAAAAATTCTTGGTTCTAAATCACCTAAAGTAAAATCACAATGTTTACAACTATATTTTGTTGAGAATAATTGTGTCTTATTTTCTTTAACATCATCTATTTCAACTAAATCATTGTTAGATAAATTAAGTGATGTTTCTAGTGAATCCGCTAGTCTTGTTTCTATACCTTCTTTTATAACTATCCTATCAATAATTACACTTATAGAGTGCTTTTTATTTTTATCTAATTCTGGAATATCACCAACTTCATATAAATCATTATCAATTTTAAATCTAATATACCCCTCTTTAATTAGCTTATCAATTAATTTTTTATGTGTTCCTTTTTTCTCTTTTACAATTGGTGAAACTATTTGTATTCTGCTTCGCTCAGGCATTTCCATAATAGAATCTACTATTTGACTTATTGAGCTACTCTCTATTTTTTCATGATGATTAGGACAATATATTTCGCCAATTCTTGCATATAATAATCTAAGATAGTCATAAATTTCAGTGACAGTAGCCACAGTAGATCTTGGATTTTTCGATGTTGTTTTTTGATTTATTGATATCGCTGGAGATAATCCTTCTATTAAATCAACATCAGGTTTTTCTATATTACCTAAAAATTGTCTAGCATATGCACTTAAACTTTCTACATATCGGCGTTGTCCTTCTGCATATATAGTATCGAAAGCTAAAGAACTTTTTCCACTCCCGCTAAGTCCTGTAATAACGACGAACTGATCACGAGGTATTTCTAAGTTTATATTTTTTAAATTATTTTCTCTCGCACCTTGTATTATTATTTTATTCTTCTTTTTCATTTGCAACCTCTAACTATTAGTAAATATTTAACATACTTTATTAAATTTTATTCTAACTATAATATTATAACACAAAATATAGATTATATATAAGTAAACTTAATCCATTCTAAGAATAAAGAGACATCAAAGCCTCACCTTGATATCTCTTTTATTTTATAAAGCATCATATCTCAGATATCCTTTTTATTTTTATATTATCCATATCGTACAATTTTTTTTATATTTTTTTCATTATTCTCATATAATTCTCTATGACTACCATCCATTTCAATTTCTCCATCTTTTTATGAATATTATTCTATCCATATATTCAATTGAATTTAAATGATGTGTAATCCAAACAATAGTCTTGTCTTTACTAGATTCAAAAATTGTAGTTAATAATTCGTGCTCTGTTTTTGGATCTAATCCAACAGTAGGCTCGTCTAATAATAATAATTCATTATTTTGAATAATACTTCTAGCAAAAGCTATACGCTGACGTTCTCCCCCAGAAAATCTACTTCCTGTTTCAAAAACATTTGTATCAATTCCTTCTGGTAAATTATTAATTAGATTAGTTAACTGTGACTTTTCTAAACTGTCATTAATTTTTCGGTCAATTTGTGATTCATCTAGATCCGAATCTAATAAAGAAAGTTTAAGGTTTTCTCTAATAGTCATATCAAAAAGATATGGTTTCTGATTTAATAGTGAAATGTCATTTCCTAACATAGATTCATTAGGTTTTTTGTTTAGTACTATAATCTCACCCTTATAGTCTGAATAGGTACCTGTAAGAAGTTTGACTAATGTAGACTTACCTACTCCACTTCTTCCAAGAATAGCTACCTTTTCACCTTTTTTTACTGTTAATGAAATATTATTTAAGATATTTTTTCCTTCTTCATATTCAAAAGATAAATCTTTTATATCAATAATATTACCATCTGTATTTTTTAAACCAATGATTTCTTTGTTTTCATCACTCTCTTGTTCATAGAAATCTTTTACACGATTTATTGATACTTCATAACCTGGGATATGTGAAACGGCATCACTAGTCATTACTGAAACACTTAATACCGAAAGCACCATCATACAAAATGATGCAATATATACATTTTCTATTACATTATTTATAGTCATATTCCAACAACTGTAAATCATTAGAAATGCAGTTATACCTGCTAGTAAATTAACAAAGTTTTCTCTTAAGTGTACAAAAGTTTTAATTTTTCTTTCTCTTTTTAGTAACTTCTCTTCTTTAAGTTGATAATCATCCATAAATTCATTTACTTTATTAGAAGAAATCCAATCACTTAAACCAAATATCGCACTAGTAAAATCACGATAAAGATTATATTTTGCTTCTTTCATCAACTGGAAATTCTTTCTTGTGACACTTAATGAAGCGAACGGAACAACAAATATAATGAATAATCCAAATAGTAATGCTAATATTGCATAGTTCATATCATAACCAAACATTACTGTGATAAAAATTACATATAATATTAATGAAATAATACTAGGGAAAATAGTTTTTAAATAAATATTTTGCATATGTTCAATATCTTCAGATATTAAACCTAATAAATCACCTGACTTATACTCTTTTTTTAGTTTTAAAGCCTTAGGTTCCAAAATCTTATATACTCTGCTACGCATCTTTTCAATAATTCCCTAAAACTAAATTGTGGCTTAGTAGCCTCTGTACATAGGCAAATGTTGACTGAGCTAGTGAAAATGTTCTAGTTAGAACCGTTGGCACTTGCAGCATAAGTATATTACCAATTCTAAGAGAAGATTTACTAATTAGAAAACCTGAAACATACATTAATGCTGCTCCACTAACAACTGACATTAGTCCTAAAAAAGACTACAGCGCTCATCATATTTTTATTGTTTTTTAACTCTTTTCTAATAATAGAATTATTTTTCCACTGTAGCCACCTCCTACTAAATTATTTTTTAATTTTTCAAAGCGAGGACTATTTTTAAAATCTATAACTTTTTCAAAATCTACAACTTTTCCATGTTCTAAATTTAAAACATAATCAACATTATGCAACCAATGCAGTCTGTGCGTCGCTATAATAACTGTTCTTCCTTTAAATAGTTCTAATAACTTCTCTTTAATTTCGAATTCTGTTTCTATGTCTAAGTGACTCGTAGGCTCATCAAGAATAATAATTTCTCTATTACTTATTAATGCTCTTGCTATAGCAATACGTTGTGCTTGACCACCACTTAATTCTTGACCACCTTCTCCAATCTTTGTTTCATAACCTTCAGGTAGATTATTAATAAATTCATCTAATCCCACTAAAGAAATTACTTCATTTAAAAATTCATTGGTTATTTCCTCATTTGAATAAAATAAAATATTATTTCGAATTGTATCAGGAAAAATATACGGGAACTGTGAAATATAAGAAATATTATTTGCCCAATTAATATTTTTTTCAAATTAGTTTTTTTCATTGTTAATTAATATTTCTCCGTCAGTCTGTTCATTAAATCCAGATAAAATTGAAATCAATGAAGTTTTTCCACTTCCACTTTGTCCAACTAAACAAATTTTCTCACCCATATTTATTGACATAGAAATATTTTCAAGTATTTTTTTATCATCTTTTACAAGAGTGATATCTACTAATTTAATACTTTCTACATTATCAATTGTTACTTTCTTTTTAATATTTTTTTCATTATCTATAATCATTCTATTAATATCTTCATATGCCATTTGACCATCAAGTGTAGCATGATAGTCAGTTGCAGCCTGTTTCATAGGTAGGAAAAACTCAGGTGCAATTATTAATACAGTTAATGATGGTAATAAGAATGTACTTCCATCAAGAAGTAAAATCCCTAATCTAACAGCTAAAAGAGCAATTGCAATCGTTGTTAAGAAATCTAGTGCAAAACTATTTAAGAATGCCACACTTAAAGTCTTCATTGTACTTTGTCTATACTCTTTATTTTTCTTTTCCATTATTGGTAGGTAGTTTTTACTTACACCTAAAAACTTCAGAGTTTCAACCCCTCTAATTGTATCTATAAAGTTGTTAGATAATGCCCTATATTTTTTATATTGTCGATTCGCCATGTCTCTTGCATTTATACCTAATAAAATCATAAAAATTACTATAACTGGTATAACGGATATTATCATTAGTGCAGAAACATAATCAGTATAGAATATAAAAATAACTATAAGAGTCGGTATAATCGCCCCCCTTATTTGCTTAGAAACATTTAGTTCAAAGTATTGCTTTACTTTTCCAATCCCATCAATAGCTAAAGTCACTAATTTTCCAGAACCTTCTCTTGAAGCAAAATCAGGTCCTAAATTAAAATAACTTTGAAGTAATTTTTTTCTTAGTTCTTTCTCAAAATCAATAGCATGTTTCTCCGTAAAATATTGCTGTAAATGTAAAAATACAGTTCTAAATGTATAACCTATTAAAAAAAGAACACTGTCACGTACAACATTATCAAAATTTTTATAGAAAAGCCCTACAATTGCTTTAGCTAAAAAAGCAGCTTGTATAATTATACAAGCTGCTTCCATTATTGATAATATTAATAGTGTCAATGTAAGACTTTTTTTAACAGGAAGTTTTAACTTTGCTTCCTTTTTTTTCATTGACTAATACTCCAATTCATCTTCTTTTGATAGTCGTTTTCTAAAAATAGAATATGACCAAACTTGATATCCTAAAACAAATGGCAATAAGAATAAAGCAACTATTGTCATAAGTCTTAGTGTATAAATTCCGCTAGCAGCATCATATATAAATAGTGATTGCGTGACATCATTACTATTTATGATAGCTCTTGGGAACATTCCAGCGAAGACGCTTAGTGTTAAGAATGCTAATGTACCTGAAGTACATAAGAATGCTTTAAGATCTTTCCCTTGGAAGTTTAGTACAAATGATACTACAAAGAATACTACTGCTATAACAGCTAATATCAATCCAATATAGTAATTTCCAGTGAAAATATCTGTTTTAAATAATGCCCAAATTGCAAATATCAATGTTACAATTGCCGCGAATGGGAACAATAATGCTGATGTAGCACGTGCTGCATTTCTTAATTCACCTGTAGTTTTTAGTGCTAAGAATTGAGCACCGTGAACTAACATTAATAATAACATCATTATTCCGCCTAAAATTGTAAATGGTGATAATAACCCTAGGAACCCATCAACAAGGTTTTTACCTTGGTCAAGATTTGCACCAGTCATAAAGTTAGCTACTGCTACACCCCATAAAACTGGTGGTAATAAGCTACCAATAAACATTGCGAAGTCACAAGCTTTAATCCATTTTCTATTATCCCCTAATTTACCTCTAAATTCAAATGATACACCTCGTAAGATTAATGCTACTAACATTAAAACAGAAGGCAATATAGTATCCCACTGAATAATTTACCGTACCAGATAGGGAATGCTGCAAACATTGCTCCACCACCAGTTAATAGCCAAACTTCGTTGGCATCCCAGAATGGTCCAATTGTATTGAAATAAACACGTTTTTCAATATCATCTTTTCCTAGTAGTTGAGCTAATACCCCAACTCCAAAGTCATAACCTTCTAATACGAAAAATCCTGTGAATAATACTGTAATTAGTAAGAACCATATATTTGGTAATGCTACTGACCAATCCATACTATGCTACCTCCCTTACAGTTACTTCTTTTTTATTCATCATATGTTTGAATAGAACATATTGTGCTATTCCAAGAATTGTATATAATACACAGAATACTGATAATGAGAATAGTACTGATGCTCCTGAGTTTGGTGAAACTCCAGATTCAGTAGTCATTACACCGAAAATTAAGAATGGTTGACGTCCCATTTCAGCCATAATCCATCCACAAGCAGTTGCAACTTCAGCAACTAAAAGCATCCAAGGCATTAATTTTAAGAACCAACGTTTCTTAATTTCTGTACCTCTAAATGAGAAAATAGTTCCAAGAAGTGATACTAAGAATAAAATACCTGCTGATCCTGACATAATTCTAAATGAATAATAAATAGTAGGAACATGTGGTGTATAGTCGATATGTTTCCCAACTACTGGATAGTATTTTCTCATCCATTTCTTTTTGAAGTGTCTTCATACCTTTTAAGCTTCCCTCAAATTTATCGTATGATAAGAAACTTAATAACCCAGGCACTTCCATATAGTGATCTGCTTTTTGTTGTTTTTGATCAATTTTAGCTAAAACTGAGAATGGCGCTGGATTTCCAGTATCTTCATATAATGCCTCAGCTGCTGCAACTTTCATAGGATATTCTTTAACCAAATATTGCATTTGAGAATGTCCTGTCCAAAGTAACCCAGTAGAACCTATTAAAGCTGCAACTATTGATACTTTAAATGCTTTTCTAAAAGATTGCAACTTCATGTTTACGAACCATTTTCCATGCTGCAATACCTGCGATTGTAAATCCTCCAACAGTAATTGCCATTGTTATAACGTGAGGGAATTGATTCCATAAGTATGGGTTTTTAATAATTGCAAAGAAGTCTACCATCTCTGCTTTTGTACCAATTACGTTATTTTCTACATATTTAACACCTACTGGATGTTGCATAAATGAGTTAGCAGATAAAATCCAAAATGCTGACATTACTGTACCTATTCCTACTAACCAAATACACATTGCATGTAGTTTTTTATTAATTTTCTCCCAAGAGAAAATCCAAATACCTATAAATGTTGATTCAAGATAGAATGCTAATAATGCTTCTATCGCAAGTGATGGTCCAAATACATCTCCTACGAATGAAGAATATTCTGACCAGTTCATACCAAATTGGAACTCTTGTAAGATACCTGTTACAACACCAACTGCAAAGTTAATTAGGAATAGGTGCCCAAAAAACTTAGTTATTCTTTTGTAATGCTCATCGCCTGTTTTAACATAAATACTCTCAAAAATCGCGATTAAGAATACCATACCTATAGTAATAGGTACGAAGAAGAAGTGGAACACTGTTGTTGCTGCGAATTGTATCCTAGCAAGTAATAGTGGATCCAACATGAACATACCTCCTTTTGATTTAAATTATATTTTAAGTAAATATTACAATATTCATTGTATAATATATATGGAATATTTCAAAATAAAAAATGCTAAAATATAGCATAAAACTACATTTTAACATCTTTTGTTCACATTTTAGACACAATACACTAAAATATTGACTTATTAAGGTTAATTCGTATTATTTTTATTAATTATGTGTAACACCTAAAGTTAAACTAATACACAAAATTAGTAACACAATAATACAAATACGATACGAATTTATAGTCTTTTTTTCCTTTAAATATATAACAAGTAATCCTAAAAATTCTTAAAGACTAGGTGTTAATATTAAAACAAAAAAATTCCAAACATCATATATGAATAATGGTCAAATTTGAAACAATCCTGTTATCATTTCTTGAAATGTATATCTCTCTATTTTTAAATTACCACTTGTATCAGACACAAATGTTAATATAATACCTACTAATATTAAAAACGAACTAAAATACACACCAGCTTTTAAAATATTAGAGATAGTAATTGTAATATCTTTTTCTCTCTTCATTTACAATACCCCCACTCCTTTTAGAAACATATTAATAATAGTAAATAATAAGATCGGTAAAAATATATATCTAATATATTTCGCCTCTAAATGTTGCATTACTTTTGCTCCTGTTCTCGAACCTATTAGAGTTCCTACAGCTATTGGTGCAGCAATCATAGGATTAATTGTTCCATTAAAAAAATATATTAATGCACTTGCTGTGGCAGTAACTCCCATCATAAAATTACTTGTTGCAGTACTTGCTTTTATTGGGAGTTTCATATAATTATCTAAAGCAATTACTTTGAAATGCACCACTTCCTATTCCTAGTAAACCACTAGCGAAACCCGCTCCAAACATAACTAATGATCCCTGCGGAACATTATCAACATTATACTCTACCGTTTTTCCAATAGCTTTGTCATAATATGAAGAATTTAATTGATATTTATCTGCATATTTATCATTTTTAACAACTTCTTCTCTAATTTTCTTCTTGGTGATTAAACCCGTCTTCTTTAACATTCCATAAAAATGAATTAAGTAAAATTAAAGAAAAGAAGATATATAATACTTTTGAAGAAAAAACTCCTGCCATTAATGCTCCAACTATTCCTCCAGCTGTCGTAAATATTTCAAGAAGCATACCAACTCTCATATTACTTACATGGTCTCTAACAAACGCTATCGCTGAACCACTACTTGTCGCTATTACTGCTACAATACTTGCTCCTATAGCATATTTTATATCTATACCAAATAAAATAGTTAAAGCAGGAGTTATTATCATTCCTCCGCCAATACCAACTAGTGACCCTAAAAATCCAGCTAGTATAGCAATAACTATAAATTGTAAAATTTCTACCATAACAACCTCACATTTCTAATCTTTTGAATATATAATCAATACTTTTTTATTTACATTTAAAACTATATCCTTACCTTCTACAAATTCATTACTTGTTGCATTAGGTCTATCAAAACTTAGGAGCATATTCTCTACTTCATATTTTGAATTTTTAATAGTCATAATAGTATCTTGATATATTGGAACAATAGAAAAGTACTTATAATTTTTTTTACTTGAAAATTTACTTTCTCCACTTTTTTTGATACAAAAAATAATATTATAATCATCTATTATTCTTAAATCTAAATTATGATAATTATTATTTAATAATAGTATATTACCAAAAAAATGATCTAATCTTTTACCTGTCGCTCCAAATAGATTAATTTTTGATATTTCAGGATATAACTTAATTATATTTTTTAGGGCAAAGTCTGTATCCGTTTCATCCTGATTATCCTTAACAAAAAAATTTTTAGAATAGTTTTTTACTTTACTTATTTGCTCATTATTAATAGAATCAAAATCACCACAACTAATATGTGGTTTAATTCCATTATCAATTAAATACAAAGCACCTTTATCTACTCCACACCATAAATTAGATTCAGGCAGTTCTTTTGGGGAAACTGCCCTCCTAACATTACATTCATTACATTTTTATCTTCCATTATCTTAACAAGTCACCTAAAGTATTTTTTTTATCTTCAGCTCCAAATAAAAATGAACCACAAACTAATAAATCAGCACCTTTGTCACGACAAAGTTTTGATGTTTCCGTATTTATCCCACCATCAACTTGAATTAAAAAGTCATAATTATTTTTCACGCGAATATTAGCTAATTCTTCAATTTTTTCTAACATCTCAGGAATGAATTTCTGACCTCCAAATCCTGGATTTACTGTCATAATTAGTACATAATCTAATTTTAGGTAACAAATATTTAACTTGTTCAATTGGAGTCTGTGGATTTAAAACTATACCAGCTTTTTTTCCACAATTTTTAATAACTTGAATCACTCTATCTGCATGATTAGTTGCCTCTATATGAAATGAGACCATATCACAACCTACTTGACAAAATCTTTCAACATAGTTTTCAGGATTAGCAATCATTAAATGACAATCGAATATTTTATTTGTTTTAGATCTTATTGCTTCAATTATTGGAAAACCCGAATGAAATATTGGGAACAAAATTCCCATCCATAACATCTATATGGAACATATCAATTCCTATTTCTTCAAGCTCACTAATATCTCTTTCTAAATTTGCAAAATCAGCTGATAAAATTGATGGTAGTATTTTTTTCATCTTTATTTCTCCTTTATATATTTTCTTTTTTGTGTTTCTTTTTCCTTAAATAATGCTTTATAATCATCATAACGACTTTGTAGTATAGCTTGCTCTTCTACAGCATGTTTAACTCCACATTGTATTTCTTCTATATGATTACAAGGTTTAAATTTACATTCATATTCAGCAAATTCTTTAAATAAATATTGAATATCTTCTTTTTCTATAAATGTTAAATCCAACGATGAAAAACCAGGGGTATCTGCAATATAGAAATCATCTATTCTATAAAATTCTGTATGTCTTGTTGTATGACGACCACGCCCTAAATGTTTTGAGATTTCTCCTGTTTCTATATCTAGATTACTAGAAATTTTATTAATAAATGTTGATTTCCCTGCTCCTGATTGTCCTGATATTGAAACATATTTTTGAGAAACTAGATTTTTAAATTCATCAATATCTTCATCATTATTACTAAAAACGTTATATCCTATTTCTTTATAATAGTTCATTATTCTTTGAATATTTTCAAATTCTTCAGATAACAATAAATCTAGCTTTGTGAATATAATAATTATCTCAACATTACTATTTTCATTTAAACAGATTATCTTATTTAAAAGTTTACTTGAGAAATCTGGGTCTTTCACAGATACAATAATAACACTATAATCGATATTAGCCACTTTAGGTCTCAATAATTCATTTTTTCTTTCCAGAATTTCTATAACGTATCCTGTATTATTATCACTCATTTGAATAATTACATTATCACCTACTAATGGTGTAATATTATCATTTCTAAAATTTCCACGTGCTCGACAAGTTACAAGTTCGTCTTCACATTGAACGTAATAAAAACCGCTTAATGCCTTTAATATTCTTCCTTCTTTAGTCATTAATCCTCCTATACTTAATATATTATATACTCTTACTTCTAATTTCAGCTTTAATTTTATCCGCTATTTTCAACATTTCAATTGCATGCTCTTCGGAAATTTTTGTCATAGAGTCACCCGAAACCATTCTAGCAACCTCTTCAATTTTTTGCTCTTTATTTAATTCTTTTATCGAAGTAATTGTTCTCTTATCTGTTACAGATTTACTTATTAATAAATTGGTATCTGCTAGTGCAGTAGTTTGTGGCAAGTGAGATATGCATAATACTTGAGAATCAACTCCTAATTGATACATTTTTTCTGCCATTCTTTGCGATACTCTTCCACTAACTCCTGTATCAATTTCATCAAAAATAATAGATGTAGCTTCAATACTTCTAGAAAAAATTATTTAATGCTAACATTACCCTAGAAAGCTCTCCACCAGATGCAACCTTAGATAAAGATTTTAATGGTTCTCCTAAGTTGGCACTTATCAATATTTTTACTTCATCTTTACCGTCATTAGAAAACTCTTTTTCTCTAAAGTCTACTTTTATTGTACTCTTATCCATATATAAAAATTTTTAATTCATCTTGAATTAACTTTTTCTAGATTATGTGCTGTTTCTTTTTCTAATATTAGTTAAGTTTTTGAGAAACTAATTTTTAATTCACTTTCTATTCTTTTTACGATCCTCTAAATAATTTTTCAAAGTTCTCTTCATAGTTCTCAAGTTCTTCTAATTCTTCTTTTTATACTTTCTTTAAAAAACTATTAATTCATTTAATGGCTTTAGAATATTTTTTTCTAAAGTTTTAATCTTATCCAATCGATAAATTAGTCTATCTAGTTTTTTTCTTCATCATATTCTATTTCATCTGTATAGCTAGATACCTCATATTTCAAATCATCTAAAAACATAGTATAAATTTGTAATTTCTTCATATTTTTTTCTTCAAAAATTTGAGTTATATCTAGTTAATTCACCTAAATTTGATCTAATATCCGCTAATTTAGAAAGTATTCCATATTCTCCATCAATACCGTCGGTAATACTATAAGCCAAGGTATTTACTTTTTCAAAAATTTTCTAAATAGTCTATATCTTTTTCTAGTATTAAATCTTCATCTTTCTTTAATTTCATCTGAGCTAATTCTTGATATTGAAATTTTTAAAAAAATCAACCTTTTGTAAGACATCACTTTCTTGTTGTTTTAAATTTCTCTATCTTTTTCATTAATTAACTTATATTCTTTATATATTTCTCGATAATTTCTTAATATTGGATTAATATCTTCTTTATTAAATGAATCAATTAAATTAAGATGGTTTTTTTCAACCAATAAAATTTGATTATCATGCTGTTCATGAATATCTAATAAATATGCTGAGATTTTTTTAAGAGTAGATAAATTAACTATTGTACCATTTACTCGACAGACACTTTTCCCACTGCTGTATATATCTCTTCTGATTATGATAACTTCATCTTCAATATCTAAATCCAACTCTTTAAAAATATTAACAACATCCTTATTTTTTGGAAAATCAAAAACTCCTTCTACACTTGCTTTTTCCTCACCATACCTTATGTAAGAAGTAGATGTTCTTTGACCAGATAATTGTGATATAGCTGCTAAAATCATAGATTTCCCTGCACCAGTTTCCCCGCTAAGAACAGTTAATCCATTCTTCAACTCTATAGTAGCATTTTCTATAATTCCGAATTGTTTTATGTTTAATTGAATTAGCACACCTACACCTCCTATTTAAAATAATTGTGAGCATTATTTATAATATGCTCAATATTAATATTTTTATTTTCTATTAATTTTTCAGAATTATATTTTAGAAGCATAAGAAACTCAATATTTCCCTCTCCTCCTGTTATTGGTGAATAAGAAAAAGTTAATCATACTAAACCCTACACTGTTAGCTAAAAGGAGCACCTTTTCTACTACTTCGATTTGAGTTTTTTTATCTCTTACTATTCCACCTTTACCTACTTTTTCTCTTCCGGCTTCAAATTGTGGTTTAACTAATGCACAAACTTCTCCACCATCCTTAATAATTTCTGATAAGTTAGGTAAAATCAAAGATAGAGATATAAATGAAACATCAATCGATGCAATATCTATATCAAAAACATCAAAATCTTCTTTCACAGAATGTCTAAAGTTAGTCTGTTCCATTACTTTTACACGTTCATCAGTTCTTAATTTCCAGACTAGTTGATTAGTTCCAACATCTAATGCATAAACAAACTTTGCTCCATTTTGTAGAGCACAGTCAGTAAAGGCCCTCCCAGTAGAAGATCCTATATCTAACATTACTTTATCTTTAACATCAAATCCTAATTCATTTATAGCTTTTTCTAGTTTTAATCCACCACGACTAACGTAGGGCATTTGCTTACCTTTTATCCTTAATTCCGCTGTTGATTCAACCTTTTCCCCAGCCTTATCTATTCTTATATTATCATTAAAGACAATTCCTGCCATAATTGCTCTTTTTGCTTTCTCTCTTGATTCAAACAATCCTTGATTAACACAAAGGACATCTGCTCTTTCTTTTGCCATAAATACCTCTTTAAATTATCAATATGAATTAATTACTTTTTCTTCATAATAAATATTACCTATTTAATTTTACCATATTAATATATTTTTCGCTATGTGTTAAGATATTTTAATAATAAAATTTAAAATAATTTATCTAAAATAAAAAACTTATCGTAAACACGTTATGTTTAACAATAAGTTTTCTCTATTTTTATTTTATGCATACTTTCTATAAATTTCTTCAGCATACTTAGTTCGTTCATCAATTGCTACTACTCCAGCTCTTTCGAAATATTTTTCGAAGACTGCTGTAGCTTCTTTTACATTATTAATTCTTTTAAAGCTAGAATAATTATATTTTCCAAATGACATATTCTGCATTTCTACAATACTATATCTAAGTTGTCCTTCTAAACTAGATGCAGCATAATTGTTTTTATTCAACCAAGTTACAAGATTTATTCTTCTTGCAAAACTCCATTGAGCAATTCCAAATCCAATATTATTTCCTCTTTCTACAATAGATGAATTCATTCTGCTTTCTCTCATATAATTCCCTAATATACCTGCTGTAGCTTCTTTACTAAATCCTTGTGAAATATAAAAATTCCACGCTTTTTCTACATTATTACTTCCTGCTATCTGTGTTTGATTAGTTGCTTTTGTTCTAGCTTCACAATATTGACTAGTAAATGTTATCATACTTAATGCTACAACAAAAGCAGTTATTATAAACAATCCTCTTTTTTTTATGTTAATATTATTTATATTTATTGTAATCACTCCTAACGTATTATTATAAGAGTATTCTATCATCTCTAATTAATATTAACTTAAAAGTACTTTAAATTAGTCTCTTTTAACTACAATTTCTAATGTATTTAAGAATTTATAGTGTGCTTTTTCTTAGTTTATAGTTTATATATGTTAATTCTACTATTATTATAGTTTTCTCAAAAAAACTATTTCAGCATATACTTTTTAAAAAGAATCATTTCATTTATACTTATGAATATTTTTTTATAAATTTCCTCAGCATTTTTTTATCCGCTCTTCTAAAAGCAACTACCCCAGCTCTTTCATAATATTTCTCAAATAAAATTGTTGCTTCTTTTACATTATTTACTCTTTTAAAATCATTATACTTATATTTTCCAAATTTCATTTTTTCCATTTCTATGAGACTAAAATTAAGTTGGCCCTCTAAACTAGATGGTAGAAAATCATTTTCTTTTGTCCACTTTTCTAAATCTGTTCTTCTAGAAAAACTCCATTGTGCAAGTCCAAAACCTATGTTATTTCCTTTCTCCTCAATTGTAGGATCCATTTTACTTTCTCTCATATAATTTCCTAATATTCCAGCTGTAGCCTCTTTACTAAATCCTTCAGCTATATAAAAATTCCAAGCTTTCTCTATATTATTACTTCCAGTTAACTGTCTTTGAATAATAATTTTTGATTTTCCATTATAATATTCCCCTACCAAAAAAGCACCACATAATAACAAAAAGATTGCCATAAATATTAAAGTAATCTTGCTCTTATTATTTCTATTATTATTTTTTTTTGTTTTACTTGGATTTACATTATTATTTTTTGATTTTTTTCTTCTATTTTTACCTTTTTTAGGTATCTTATTACTTTTTAATTGTTTTTTTCACTCCTATAAAATAAAATATAGAACTTAGTATAACATAATGCTATACTAAGTTCTATAAATAACTATTTTACTTTTTTTATGTTCCAAATATCTTTTGCATATTCTTCAACTGAACGGTCTGCAGAAAAGATACCTGCATTAGCTGTATTAATAAGACTCATACGTCCCCATTTTTCTTTATCAATATAAGTTTCTGCAACTCGTTCTTGGGCAGCTACATAGCTCTCAAAGTCAGCTAAACACATATAATTATCTTGAGTTAATAAGTAATCTACAATAAAACTAAAATTCATTCCGCCTACAGTCATCGTTCTAATGAAATCTAACGTATTTTTAATTTTTTCTGAATTCATATAGTATTCCCAAGGTTTATATCCTTGACGGTTTAATTCTTCAACTTGAGGAGTTTCTAAACCAAAGATAAATATATTTTCATCTCCAACCGCTTCATGTATCTCAACATTCGCTCCATCAAGAGTTCCGAGAGTCAATGCTCCATTTAACATAAGTTTCATATTACCAGTTCCACTAGCTTCTTTTCCTGCTTGTGAAATTTGTTCACTAACATCAGCTGCAGGAATAATTTTTTCTGCTAGCGTAACTTTATAGTCTGGTAGGAACACAACTTTTATGTATTCACGTACTAATTCATCAGCTTCTATCATTTGTGATATTGAATGAATGAATTTAATTATATTTTTAGCCATTTGATAACCTGAAGATGCTTTAGCTGCGAAAATAAATGTTCTAGGCACTGGTCGCAATCCATTATACTTAATTTCTCGGTATAAATAAACAATGTGTAATGCGTTTAATAGTTGACGTTTATATTCATGAAGTCTCTTAACTTGAACATCAAATATTGAATCAGTATTCACAGTTATACCGGTAGTATTCTGTATATACTTAGCTAATTGTTCTTTTTTTGTTTTCTTAATTTCTAATAATTTTTTAGTTACTTTTTTATCATCTTTATATTTATTTAATTTATCTATTTTAGATAAATCTTTAATAAAATCATTTCCTATAAGTTCTTCTAAATAGTCAGCAAGCTCTGGGTTAGCTTGACCTAACCATCTTCTATGTGCAATACCATTTGTAACATTTCCAAACTTAGTTGGATATAATTCACAAAATGCTTTGAAAGTAGATTCAACTAAGATATCACTGTGTAGTTTAGATACTCCATTAACATTATGACTTCCTACTATAGATAGATTTGCCATTCTAATTTGACTATCATAAATAATTGCTGTTTCAGCTAATGTGTAATCTTTACCTTGATCTATTACCCATTGACAGAATCTCTTATTAATTTCCTCAATAATTGAGTAAATACGTGGTAATAACGGTCTAAATAGTTCTACTGACCATTTTTCTAATGCTTCTGCCATAATTGTGTGGTTTGTGTAAGCAAATGTTTTTGTTGTAATATCCCATGCTTTATCCCATGAATAGCCATACTCATCTAATAATAAACGCATAAGTTCAGGTACACCCATAGCTGGATGAGTATCATTTATATGAAGAGCAACATGATCTGATAGGTTTTCAAGTGTCCCAAACTCATTATAATGATTTTTTAGAAGTTGTTGTAATGATGCACTAATAAAGAAGTATTGTTGCTTAATACGTAATTCTTTACCTTCATTTGTGCTATCTGCTGGATATAATAATTTTGAAATTGATGAAGCAATTGCCTCTGCTTCAGAAGATTTTGAATACTCACCACGTTCAAATAATTTCATATTGAAACCAGTTTTTGCTTTAGCTTCCCATAAACGAAGAGTATTTACTGTATCAGTTTTATAACCTGAAATTAGTAAATCATACGGTTCAGCTTGAATAGAAGTATAATCTTTATGTTCAACTACAAATCCATTTTCTGTTAATTTTTCTTCTACTCGTCCATAAAACCTTACTTCTACCTCTTCATCATTACGATATACAAGTCCATATTTACCTAAGTCTAACCAATAATCTGGAAATTCTTGTTGCCAACCATTATTTATTACTTGTTTGAAAATTCCATATTCGTATAATATAGAAAATCCTGTAACTGGATAATCACTACTAGTTAATGCATCTAAATAACATGAAGCTAGACGTCCTAAACCACCATTTCCTAATCCTGGATCTGGCTCAATATCATAAATCTCATATAAATTGAAATTATTACCATCTAGATATTCTTTAATACCTTTTTCTAAACCAAGATTAAATAAATTATTTCTTAATGTTCTACCAACAAGAAACTCCATTGACATATAATAAGCTCTTTTTTGTTTTGTTTTTTTCAATTCTTGTTCATAAGAAAATTTCTTTTCTGATAGATCATCTCTTACTGTACTCATTAATGCTTCATAGACTTGACGTTTACTTGCATTTGAGATAGTTACCCCAAATTGTCTTTTAAGATACTTCTCTAGTTTTTCTATGAATTTTTTATTATTCATTAAAATTCTCTCCTATAATTTTTTATCGTCTATTGTACAACAATTATGCTATTTCATTATACATATTTATATATTTTAGCGCAGATTTTTTCCAACTTACATCTTGCACCATTGTATTTTTCATTAGTTTATTCCAATTATGTCTTTCTTGATAATAGCAATATGTCGCTCTATAAACAGCGTCTAACATATCATACGCGTCAAAGCTTTCAAATGTAAATCCTGTTCCATACTTACCATCAAATGGTTCTACAGTATCACGTAATCCCCCTACTCTATGAACGATAGGAACAGTAGCATATCTCATTGAAATTAGTTGTGATAGTCCACATGGTTCTGTCTTAGATGGCATTAAGAACATATCACATGAACTATATACTTTTGATGACATTTCAGATGAAAACATAATTAAACTACGTACCTTATCATGTCGTCTATATTCTAATGCACGAAGTGCATCTTCATAATGACTATCCCCTGTTCCTAGAATAATTAACTGTGCACCAGTTTTTAATATTTCATCAGCAACATGTAAAACTAAATCAATTCCTTTTTGATGTGTTAAACGAGTAACCATACCGATCATTGGTATATTTTCGTTAACTTCAAGAGCAAGTTCTTCTTGGAATTTTAATTTATTTTCTACTTTATCTTTTAAAGTATTTATATTAAAGTTTTTAAATATTTGCTTATCAGTTTCAGAATTGAACTTATCAATATCTATACCATTAACAATACCATGTAGTTTTCCTTGCTCAATTTTTAGAATGCTATCCAATCCATATGAAAAATATGGATCTAGTATTTCATGTGCATAAGTTTCACTAACAGTACTAATTCTATTTGATAATTGTATTGCACCTTTTAGCAAGTTCAAATCACCATTATAAATAAGTGCATCAAAATATTTGTTATCTAGACCAAATAAATTACCCATTTCATATGGATTAAATCTACCTTGGAATTCTATATTATGAATAGAAATTACACTCTTTATATCTTTATAGAAGTCTAAACCTCTCGATTTAAAATCATCTAAATAAATAATAGATAATGCTGTATGCCAGTCATTAGCATTTAAAATATCTGGTTTATAATCAATAAATGGTAGTATTTCTAATGCTGCTTTTGAAAAGAATGCAAATCTTTCACCATCATCATCTTGTCCGTATACACTACTTCTATTAAAATAATGTTCATTATCAATAAAATAATATGTTACACCATTAACTTCTGTTTCAAAGATCCCACAATAAATATGTCTCCAACCTAAATCAATAAAAATATGTTGTTTGTATTGAAGATTATATTTTTCTCTATCAATTGATGAATATAATGGTAGTACAACTCTTGCTTCCACATTTTCGTCTTGTAACGCCTTTGGTAGAGATCCAATAACATCACCTAATCCTCCAACTTTGACGAAAGGTGCTGCCTCTGCTGCTACGAATAATACTTTCATTTTAAATTCTCCTTATTCGTTATTTATATTTTACCTAAAAAATTTAGAGTTAGAGTAATTGAAATTACTACTTCTTTTATTATACTGTATTTTTACAATAAAATCGAAGATTTATAAGCTCCCTATTACTCTAACTCTAATTATTATTCTACTACTTTATTTTTTTCTATAATAACTTGACAATTTTCTGTCCCTTTTAATTCAACTTTTTCTGATACTACTGCTGCTTTGTCAGAAATAACATAATCTATATATGCAGCCTTTTTAATTACAGTATTAGGCATTATTATTGAATTTTCTAACAACTGCACCCTTCTTCAATTACAACATCCCTAAATAGTATACTGTTTTCAACAATACCATTAATTTCACAGCCATCTCCCAGTATTGAATTTTTTACAATAGCATTTTCTCCATAAGTTGTTGGTACACTATCTTGAACCCTTGTAAGTACATCTGTTCCAGATAAGAATACTTCTCTTAAAATTTCAGGTTTTAAAAGATCTTTATTAAAATTATAGTATTCTTGTACACTATTTATAGTTCTATTATAATTTTTAATTTCATATGAGAAAAACATTTAAACCATGTAAATTTTTTTAGAAATAAAATCTTTTAATATATCTTCCCACCCTAAAGAAATTCCTTTTTTTGCAACCTCTTTAAATAATTCTTTAGACATAATATAAATTTTTAACTTGAGTTGCACATGTTTCATTATATCCATGTGGGATGGTACATTGAATCATAAACTTTTCCATTTTCATTAAAAATAATTTGTGATTCATGAGCTTGAGGTTTTCTGTAAGTATATGCTAATGTTACATCTGCATGTGTTTCTTTATGATATCTTAACATATCTTTAAAATCAACGTTCCCTACGATATTTCCATCTGCTAATATACAATATTCTTCTAATAAACCATCTGCATAAAGTAATGTGTCTTCTAAAGCCTCAATCTTATTATGATTTACTCTGTTAGAAAGATGATTTGACATTGGTGTTATAAATTTTAATCCACTATTTTTTCTATTTAAATCCCAGTCTTTTCCCCAACTTAAGTGATCCATTAAAGATTTATAATGATGGTTTGTTACAACTGCAATATTAGATACCTCTGCTTTAACTAGTGACGATAACATAAAGTCAACCATTCTATATCTTGAGGCTACTGATAATGAAGCTAACGTTCTATTCCTCACTAATCCTTGTAAATCATCATTTCTATAATTATCTGCAAATAATACACAAAAAGCATTTACCATATTATTTTCCCTCCACTCTTATATTATTAGAAACAACCTCGTCTTTTCCGATAACTGTAATTTGTTCTTTCCCTATTGTAATTTCTTTATTACCAACTTCTATATTCTCTTTTATAACCGCACCTTCCGCTATAATAGAGTTATACACTTTAGCACCTTTCTCAACTACAGCATTTTGCATTATTATACTTCCTACTACTTCAGCACCATCTTCTACTACAACTCCTGAAGAAATTACAGAATCTAATACTGTACCTGAAACAGTTGTTCCATCTGAAATCATTGAACGTTTAACATTAGCATTTTCACTTAAGTACTGCGGCATAATTCCAGTATGACGATAGTAAATTCTCCATAATTTATCATCAATATTAAAGCTTTCTTTTGTTTTTATTAAGTCCATATTTGCTTCCCATAGACTTTCAATAGTACCAACGTCTTTCCAATATCCATAGAATGGGAATGCATAAATATTTTTATTTTCATTTAACATCATTGGAATAATGTTTTTACCAAAATCTTTTTCACTCAATTCATTTTCTTCGTCCCTAATTAAATATTCTTTAAGTTGTTTCCAACTAAAGATATAGATCCCCATTGATGCTTTAGTAGAGATTGGATTTTCCGGTTTTTCTAAAAATTCCGTAACTTTTAAATTATCATCAGTATTTAAAATTCCAAAGCGGCTTGCTTCTTCAATTGGAACATTAATGTGTGCAATAGTTAAATCTGCACCTTTTTCTTTATGGAAATTTAGCATTTCTTTATAATTCATTTTGTAAATATGGTCACCAGATAATATAAGTACGTATTCAGGATCATATTGCTCAATATATTTAATATTTTGGTAAATTGCATTGGCAGTCCCTTTATACCACTCACCTGTTTTTCCTGCTGTATAAGGAGGTAGTATTGATAATCCACCATCCATTCTATCAAGATCCCAAGGTGAACCATTTCCCATATATGAGTTTAACTCCAAAGGCATGAACTGAGTTAGAACACCTACAGTTGAAATTCCTGAATTTGCGCAGTTAGAAAGAGGAAAATCAATAATTCTATACTTTCCTCCAAATGGAACTGCTGGTTTTGCCATATCCTTTGTTAAAACTTGAAGTCTTGTTCCTTGACCTCCTGCCAATAACATAGCTACGATTTCTTTTTTTACGTCCCATAAATTAGACCCCCACTCTATAATCTTTTATTTTTTTTCAATATACATAGTTGTAAATGCTGGAATATTTACATTTAGTGTATATTCAAAATCCTTAGTTTTCTTATTAACTGTTTTTAAATTTCTATTTTGTAATGCACTACCATCATATTTCTTAGCATCTGAGTTTAATGCTATTTTATAACTTCCCCAAGTATTCACTCCTATTGGATAAGAATGCAAGCTTTGACCTGAGAAATTACTAATTACTAAAACTTCTTTACCACTGTTATCAATTCTAGAAAATGCAAATATATTATTTTCATTATCATCTACTACATGCCATCTGAATCCATGCCAGTTACAATCATTTTCCCAAAGCGCTGCAGTATTCTTATAATATTTATTTAATTCTTTCACATAACGGTGTGTAAATCCATGTTTAGGATATTGTAGCAAGAACCAATCTAATTGTTTTTCTTCATCCCATTCAATAAACTGGGCTATATCAATTCCCATAAATGCCAGTTTTTTCCCAGGATGAGCATACATATATCCTAAGAATGCTTTTAAGCTTGAGAATTTATCTTCGTACGCTACTGGGTTTTTATCAATTAAAGATTTTTTACCATGAACTACTTCATCATGAGAAATTGGTAAAATATAGTTTTCTGAAAAAGCATACATCATAGAAAATGTAAATTTATTGTGTGAATCTTTTCTAAAGAAAGGATCCACTTCTATATAATCAAGACTATCATTCATCCATCCCATATTCCACTTGAAGTCAAAACCTAATCCACCTTGATCTACACCTGCAGTTACTTTTGGATAACTTGTTGATTCCTCAGCAATCATTGATACTCCCGGATAATTTTCTTTCACATAAAGATTTAAATTCTTTAAGAATTCTATTGCTTCTAGATTTTCAAAACCTCCATGTATATTTCTTGCTGATTCATGTTCCTCACGGCAATAATTTAAGAATAACATTGAGCTAACAGCGTCAACTCTTAAACCATCTATATGATATTTTTCTAACCAGTATACAGCACTAGAAGTTAAAAATGACATAACTTCATTTCTTCCATAATCGAATACTCTTGTACCCCAACCTTTATGCTCCATTTTTCTAGTATCAGAATATTCATAACAGCATGTACCATCGAATTCATAAAGACCATGTGCGTCTTTTGTAAAATGTCCTGGTACCCAATCTAAAAATTACCCCTATATTGTTTTGATGACACTTATCTACAAAGTACATAAAATCTTCTGGTGTACCATATCTAGATGTTGGTGCAAAATAACCAGTAGCCTGGTAACCCCATGATTTATCATAAGGATATTCTGTTACCGGTAATAATTCTATATGAGTATAACTCATTTCTTTTACATATGGTATAAGTTCATCTACTAATTGACGATATGTTAATGGATTTCCATTTTCATCATAACGCCATGAGCCTAAGTGAACTTCATATATATTCATAGCTTCATGATATGGAACTCTTCTTTTATTCATCCATTTCCCATCATTCCATGTATAATCAGGTAAAGAATAAACTTTTGAAGCTGTTTTCGGTCTTGTTTCCGCATGAACCGCATATGGATCAGCTTTCCAAATTTCTTGTCCATAATTTGATATGATTACATATTTATATGAATCAAATTGTTTTATATTATCAATAGTGATTTCATAAAGACCTTTATCATTTATTGCTGACATTTCATATTTTCTAGCATCCCAATCACAAAAATCTCCAGTAACAAACACTTTTTTTGCATTTGGAGCCCAAACCCTAAATGTACATTTATTGTCTACTAAGAATGAACCTAAAAAATCATACGCATTATAATTAGTTCCTTCATGAAATAGATATTCCGCCATACTATTCACTGTACAACCCCCTTTAGTTTCTAAATATATTTTTTTAAAAAAATGTGAGCGCTTTCTTTTTGTTTTTAAAAAAACTTCTATATAAAAAAATTAAATAGATTGCTCAATTTTTTTATACATTTTCATTATAACATACATAATATATTTAGTAAATTAATTTCTTAACTTACACTAAAATCTTTTTTTATATTCTTTTAATTTAACACTATAATAATTAAATAAAGAATATAATTTCAAAAAGTTTTACATTCTCTACTATTTATTATACAATGTATATGAAATAAATTTATATAATAATTATTCAGGAGATAGCTATGTTAATCTATAACCCTATTTATAACAAAAAAACCTAGCGGAGCCGTTACAAATAAAGACTCTGTGAAATTTGATGTTTTTTTATCAAAGAAAATTTTTTTATTTTAACGATTTTCGCATAATAATAAAAAAATGAATTTACTGGAGAATATAAATCAGAGAGTTTAAAATTTATTGAAAAGAATGATAATGATTATCTAAAATATTCTATTGAATTAGACCCTTTTGATATAGGTTTATACTATTATCATTTTGAAGTTCATTTTGATAGTTTTACGGCTTATTTAAAAAATAATAATTTAAATTCGAAATTAGTTCAATATTCAGATGAACTCCCTGATTGGCAGCTTACAGTTTATGATTCTAAATTCACTACCCCTGATTGGTACAAAGGGACAATAATGTATCAAATTTTTCCTGATAGATTCAAACGTAGTGATAAATATAAAGCAGCAACTGCAAAAATGAAGATACAAGAATTCGTCATGAAAAACTGGTATGATGTTCCTCATTCTTCTATTACTCATAAAAATTATGGTGCGAAAAGATTTCTATATGGGTAATCTTTTAGGTATTGAAGAAGAAAAAGATTACTTTAAAAAATTAAATATTGAGAGTATATACTTAAATCCTATTATGGAAAGCCCAGAAAATCATAGATACTCAACTTCAGATTATTTTAAAGTTGACCCATATTTTGGTACAAATGAACAATTTGAAAATTTTTGTAAAGATTTCAAAAAAGATAATATTAGAATTATTTTAGATGGTGTATTTAGTCATACTGGTTCTGATAGTATCTACTTTAATAGATACAATAACTATGATAGTATCGGAGCTTATAACTCTCAAAACTCACCTTACTATTCATGGTTTGATTTTAATAACTTTCCTAATGGATATCATTCATGGTGGGGATTCGATAATTTACCAACAGTAAAAAAAGAAAATAAAGAGTATAGTGACTTCATTAACAACAAAGGTACTGGAGTTGTCAATTACTGGCAGAAACTTGGAATTTCTGGATGGCGTTTAGATGTTGCAGATGAATTCCCTGATGAATTTTTAGATAGAATCAGAGAAAGTGCAAAATATTATGATAAAGATGCACTTATTATCGGTGAAGTTTGGGAAGATGCAACAAACAAAATTTCTTATAATACGCGTCGTAGATACTTTTTAGGGGAGCAACTTGATAGTGTTATGAACTATCCATGGAAAAATGCAATAATTAACTTTGTTAAGAATAAAGATGCAGATACATTTACAACAGAGATTTTAAAACTTGTTGAAAATTATCCACGTCCAGCTCTTGATTGCTTAATGAATCTTCTTGATAGCCATGATACTGAGCGTGTTCTAACATTACTAGCATTTCGATAATCCTGAAAGTATTCCAGTAGAGCAACGTCCAACTTACAAATTATCTGACGAACAATATCAAAAAGCTAAATATCTATTAAAATTTGCTAGTTTTATACAATTCACACTACCTGGTGTTCCTTGTATATATTATGGGGATGAAATTGGTATGTATGGATTTAGAGATCCTTATAATAGATTAGGTTATACTCATGATAATATTGATAAAGATTTACTAAATCATTACATTGAATTAACTACATTCCGTAATGAGAATAAAACTGAATTTATTACAAATTTTGGATGGGTATATACTAAAGATAACTGTGTTGCTTATAGAAGAAATAATATACTATGTGTAATTAATCTAGATACCAAAGCTCATTTCATTGAAAACTATCATGGAGAAAAAAATTATTTGGAAATAGCGATGTTTATTCAACACCTTTTGGAATGATTATTCCACCAAATACTTATACTGCTATTAGAAATTAAATAAATAATAAAAAAAGGTAGAAGTTATTAAATTAATTTCTACCTTTTTACTTATTTACTTATAATTATTTTAACCAGAGTTTCTAAGTCCAGTCGCTACTCCATTTATAGTAATATGAATTGTATTTATTTGAGATTCAAGTGTTTCTTCTTCTCTTGCTCTTCTTATAAGCTCAATTTGCAGTAAATTTAATGTATTGAAATATTGTAATCTATTTTCTAAACTTTTAGTTAAATATGTATTATCTTCTAAAAACTCTTTATGCTCTGAAATATCTAATACTACTTGTTTAGTTAATTTCCATTCTCTTAAAATTTTATTATAAACTTCTTTTGTTTTATCATCTTTACATAAATTAGCATACTCTTTTGCTATTTCCATATCTGATTTAGACATTACCATATCAACGTTAGATAGTAATGAAGTAAAGAATGGCCAATCTTTATACATAGTACGTAATTTATCTATATTGCCACTTTCTTTATTTATGAAATTAGAAAATGCAGTACCTACACCATACCAACCTGGAAGCATAATTCTACTTTGAGACCAAGAAAATACCCAAGGAATAGCTCTTAAGCCACCAATATCCGTAATTTTCTTACGTGATGCAGGACGTGAGCCAATATTTAAGCTTGATACTTCTTTAATTGGTGTTGCTTCGAAGAAATAATTATAAAAATTAGGATCTTCAAAAACTAGTTTTCTATATGTTTTATAACTATCTTCCACAATTTCATCCATCATGTCCTTAATCTCTGGAATATCTCTAATATCTATATTAACCATATCTGCATTCATTCTTTCGATAACTGCTGAGAATAATGTTTCTAAATTATAATAAGCCGCATCTTTATTACCATATTTAGCAGCTATTATTTCTCCTTGTTCAGTTAAGCGAATTCTATCTTGAACACTTCCTAAAGGTTGAGAAATTATGGCATCATAACTTGGGCCGCCACCACGACCTACTGTTCCTCCACGACCATGGAAAAATGTTATTTTTATACCATGTTTATTTCCTAATGATGAAAGGTCTTGTTGAGCTTTATATAATGACCAGCCTGATGATAAATATCCACCATCTTTGTTACTATCTGAATAACCCAGCATTATTTCTTGATAATCTTTATTATCTTTTACCCATTTTTTAACAATATCTAAAGCTAAATAATTATCCATTATTTCATATGAATTTTCTAAGTCCTCAATTGTCTCGAATAATGGAACTAGTTGTAATCTTGCAAAATCACTTCCAACTAAACCTACTTCTTTTAACATAATTGCCAATTCTAACAAATCTGAAATACTAGTCGTATGCGAAATAATATTTTGTTTTATTATATTATTACCTAGTTTATCCTTAAGTTCTCTTGCTGTTTTAAAAATTAATAATTCTTTTTTTAATTCTTCAGATTGTTTATTTTCATCATTTATGCTTAATGGTCTTGGATCTTTTTTTAGTATATTTAATAATAAATCACATTTTTTTCATTTTCTGATAGCTCACTATAATTATTTTTCTATGTTAGCACTTTTAAGTAATTCTGCTACACAAGCTTCATAAACACTTGAATCTTGTCTCATATCTATACTAGCTAAATAAAAACCAAATATTTTTACAGCACTTAATAATTCTTCTAAATCACCTTTTTATTAATGTGTCACCATTATTTTCTAGTAATGAATTTTTAATAATTAGTAAATCTTGTTCTAACTCTTCAGCAGTTAGATATTTTTCATCATTATCAACATTATTAAGTAAGTATTTTTCAGTATTTGATAATTTTTCTCTAATGTAATAAATTGCTTTTCTATAGTATTCCTTTTCTCTATAAACTGATGAATCATTAGATTTGTCAGCCAATAGTCTTAAGTCATCACTTTCTTTAATTAACTGAGACGACATAGAAAAAGTTCTATATAAAATATCTAATTGATTCATATAGTAAGTGATAATTAACTCACATTGTTTCATTGCAGATAATTTTAATGTATCTGCCGTAACAAATGGATTCCCATCACGGTCTCCACCAATCCACATCCCCATTGTAATGGGTGTTTCATTTACTAAATCAATAAAGTTTTCTCTTAATAATTTCTTGTATTCTACCATTAATTTTGTTATTGCTTTAATAAAGGATCTATTATAATACTCTAATACATTTGTAATTTCATTAGCAACCTTTAATTTTTTTTCACGAATTATATCACTTTGAAGCAATATTTCAATATGTTTTTGTAAATCTTCTTTCCATTTACTCTTATTTATTAATCCATTTTTAACATCCCTATGTTTTCTTAATAAATTATGTATATTTTCAGTTAAATCCAATGTAGTTTTTCTTTGTACTTGTGTTGGATGAGCTGTTAGTACTGGAACTACATTTATATTATTTAGAATATTAGTATCTTTTAAATTCTTAATTGAATCAGATAGTTTCCCAACATATGACTCTTCTGAATTATTTTTTTATAATTAACTTCAAATGCTAAATCAACATCTTCTGATATATTAATAAGCAATGGTAGTGTTGAGAAGAAATTTGCTATTATTTCCATTTCCTCTTGATTCAATGTTTTTATAATTTCATTTAACTCATCATATTTTTTTTTCTATCAGCTAATTTTTTTAACTCAACTATTTTATTAAATGTAACTGTTGAAGTTATTTTTCTTAGTTGCTTCAAGTAACATATCTGTTAATAATTGTATTTCTTCTTCTACAACATTCTGATTTATGTTACTCTCTAATCTCATACTTTGCATTAAGATATACCTCTTTATTTATATTTTTGTATATTATTTAATATACATGTAGTTAATAAGTATAAACTAAAAATTTAATTTTTTTAATAATACTACTTATTCCATTATATATTTTTTTGAAATAAAACAATTCATTTTCAAATAAACATAAATTTTTTTCACTTTTTAATTCACAAAAAGACAGCCATATAAAATGGCTGTCTTTAAATATTCTTCATATATTTCTTCTTTAGCTGCAAGCGTAACTGTCGCTACTTTTTGATCATCAACTAAATTAATTACTTTTACTCCTGTAGCTGTTCTACCTAACGTACTAATTGCAGATACATCAATTCTTATTATTATTCCTTGATCAGTCATTATCATTAAATCTTCATTTCCTGATACTGATTTTACTGCAACTATTTTCCCTGTTTTCTTAGTTACTTTAGCTACTTTAACACCTTTACCACCACGATTTATTACATTAAATTCTGTAGATTTAGAAATTTTTCCTATACCATTCTCAGTAACTGTTAAAATTTTCTTAGATTCATCTACTACTTCCATACCAATTACATAATCATCTGGAGATAGAGTAATACCTTTGACACCACGGCTAACACGTCCCATTTGACGTACTTTTTCAGCATTAATTCTTATAGCTTGTCCGTTTGCTGTAACAATCATAATATCTTGTTCATCAGTAATTCTTTGAACATCTATTAATGAATCACCTTCATCTAGTTTAAGTGCAATTTTACCTTTTTTAAGGATACTTGCATAGTCTCCTAATTTAGATTTTTTAACAATACCAAATCTTGTAGAGAACATTAAACTTGTACCTTCTTCTTGAAGGTCAGAAATAGCAATAATTGAGTTTACTTTTTCTTCTTTTTCTATCTCAAGTAAATTAATAATTGGAATTCCTTTAGATTGACGACTCATTTGATTAATCTCATATCCTTTTAATGTATAAACCTTACCTTTATCAGTAAAGAATAAAATATGATCATGAGTAGAACAACTTAACATATAAGCTACATTATCCTCATCATTAGTTGTCATTCCATTAACTCCGCGACCACCACGACCTTGTGATTTATACGTACTAGCTGCTAAACGTTTAATGTATTGATTATGAGATAAAGTAATAATAATTTGTTCTTTTTCAATTAAATCTTCATTCTCTATTTGATCTACTTGGCCTTCAATAATTACGCTACGACGTTTGTCTCCGAATTTCTCTTTTACTTCTAGTAATTCCTCTTTAACAATCTCAAGAACACGCTCAGGTTTAGCTAAGATATCTTCTAAATCTTCAATTAATTCCATAAGTTTTTTATACTCTTCTTCAATCTTATCGCGCTCTAAACCTGTAAGTCTTTGTAAACGCATATCTAAAATAGCCTGTGCCTGAATTTCAGAAAGTGAAAATTCATTTATTAAACCACTTTTAGCTTCTTCAGTAGTTTGAGAACCACGAATTAAGCTTATTATTCTATCAATATTATCTAAAGCTATTCTTAATCCTTCTAAAATATGAGCACGTGCTTTTGCTTTATTTAGATCAAATCTTGTTCTACGAACTACTACTTCTTTTTGATGCTCAAGGTAATAATAAAGTACTTCTTTTAAGTTAAGAAGCTTTGGTACTCCATTAACAAGGGCAATCATGTTAACACCAAATGAACCTTGAAGTGGTGTTAACTTATAAAGATTATTTAATATTACATTACTATTTACATCACGACGTAATTCAATAACAATACGCATACCTTTTAGGTTACTTTCATCACGTAAATCTGTAATACCTTCTATTTTCTTATCACGAGCTAATTCAGCTATTTTTTCAACTAATTTTGCCTTATTTACTTGGTAAGGGATTTCTGTAATAATAATTCTTTCCTTACCATTTTTCATTTGTTCGATTTCTGTCTTACCACGCATAATTACTGAACCACGTCCAGTAGTATATGCTTTTACAATACCGCTACGACCTAATAAATATGCACCTGTAGGAAAATCAGGACCTTTTATCTTAGTCATAAGTTCAGCAATTGTAATTTCAGAATTATCTGCTAAAGCAATAACACCATCAATAACCTCACCTAAGTTATGAGGTGGAATATTTGTAGCCATACCAACCGCAATACCGCTACTACCATTTACTAGTAAATTAGGTATACGAGATGGCAAAACTTTTGGTTCCTGTTTGTACCATCGTAGTTATCTTGCATGTCAACCGTATCTTTATTGATATCTCGTAACATCTCTGAAGCAATTTTACTCATTCTTGCTTCTGTATAACGCATTGCTGCCGCACCATCACCATCAATTGAACCAAAGTTCCCTTGACCATCTACCATTGGATATCTACTGTTAAAATCTTGAGCTAAACGTACAATTGTACCATATGTTGCAGAGTCACCATGAGGGTGATACTTTGCCATAACCTCTCCGACTACGAAGGCACTTTTTTTATAAGGTTTATCATATGTTAACCCTAGATCATTAAATGCATATAATATTCTTCTATGTACTGGTTTTAATCCATCTCTAACATCTGGTAGAGCACGTGATACAATAACACTCATAGAGTAGTCAAGAAATGAATTTTCAATTTCCGTAGTTATATTACGTAAAGTAATATTATTTTTATTATCTTCCATGTCCTATCCTTTCTTACTAAATATCTAAGTTTACAACATTTAGAGCATTTTCTTCGATAAATTTACGTCTTGGTTCTACTTTTTCACCCATTAACGTATCGAACGCTGCATCTGCTCTTTGTGCATCATCAATACTAACTTTATACATTAAACGATGTTCTGGATCCATTGTTGTATCCCAAAGTTCCTCGGCATTCATTTCTCCTAGCCCTTTGTATCGTTGAACTGTATACTTTTTATCTGCTGCATATTTTTCAATATTTTCCTTCAACTCTTCATCTGTATGACAGTAGTACTCTTTTTTACCAACTTTAAGTCCAAATAGCGGTGGTCTTGCAATATACACATAACCTGCTTCTATTAATTCTCTCATATATCTAAAGAAGAATGTTAATAATAATGTTCTAATATGGCTTCCATCGACATCAGCATCGGTCATAATTACTATTTTATGATAACGAAGTTTGTCAATATTAAGAGTTTCTCCTATTCCCATACCTACTGCAGTAATTAGCGAACGAACTTCATCATTTGATAATACTTTATCAATTCTAACTTTTTCTACATTTAAAATTTTACCTTTTAGTGGTAGTATAGCTTGGAATTTGCTATTACGACCCAGTTTTGCACTTCCGCCAGCAGAGTCTCCTTCGACTAGGAATAATTCGCACTCTGCAGCATCCTTACTTGAGCAGTCTGCTAATTTCCCTGGTAGATTAGTAAACTCTAATGCATTTTTGCGACGAGTTGATTCTCTTGCTTTTTTTGCTGCTATTCTAGCACGTGATGCTTGAAGTCCTTTCTCAACTATAATTTTAGCAACCTTAGGATTTTCTAATAAAAATCTATCTAATTCTTCTGAAAAAAGTTTATTAGTAATTGTACTCATTTCTGAGTTTCCTAGTTTAGTTTTTGTTTGTCCTTCAAATTGTGGATTTGGATGTTTAATAGATATAATAGCTACTAAACCTTCCCTTACATCATCACCTGTAAGTGATTCTTTTTCTTTAATTAATTTATTTTTCTTACCATAGGAATTTATAATACGTGTTAATGCTGTTTTAAATCCACTTTCATGTGTACCACCTTCATGTGTATTTATATTGTTAGCATAACTTAAAATATTACTAGCGTATCCTGTATTATACTGCATTGAGATTTCTACTTCTTTCCCTTCCATCTCACCATGCACATAAATAGCTTCATGTAATGAATCTTTATTTTCATTTAACATTTCAACATATTCTAATAATCCACCTTCATAGCAGAAAGTTTCTTCTTTTTCTTGCCCTTCTCTCTCATCTTTAAGTATTATTGTAATACCTTTATTTAAGAAAGCAAGTTCTCTTATACGTGTTCTTAATATATCATATTCATATACTGTAGTTTCTTGGAAAATTTCTGGGTCTGCTTTGAATCGAATAGTTGTTCCTGTTTTATCAGTTTCCCCAATAACAGTAATTCCTTGAACTACATCCCCACGCTCAAACATCATCGAATGAATTTTACCATCACGATGAACATAAGCTTCTAAATTTGTTGATAATGCATTAACTACACTGGCACCAACTCCGTGAAGACCACCAGATACTTTATATCCGCCTCCACCAAATTTACCACCTGCATGTAGCACTGTTAATATTACTTCAAGGGCAGGTTTTCCTGTTTGTTCTTGAATATCAATTGGAATACCACGACCATTATCTTCAACTCTTATCCAATTATCTTTTTCAATTGCGACTGTAATAGTATCACAATGTCCTGCTAAAGCTTCATCAATAGAGTTATCTACTATTTCCCAAACCAAGTGATGTAGCCCTTTACTAGAAGTAGAACCAATATACATCCCTGGACGGACTCTTACAGCTTCTAATCCTTCAAGAACCTGAATCTGATCAGCATTATATTCTTGCATTTGTTTTTTTTCTACCATAATTTTTCCTTTCGTTTTTTTAAAAGTTTATTTAATTAAATATCCTATAAAATTTCACTAATAGTTCCATTATTAATTTTAAAAACTTTAGCTTTTTTTAATAAATCTTCTTTTATATCCGATATTGAAGGTGTTGTTATAAATGTTTGAACATTTTCATTAATTGCATCTAAAAGTTTTTAGTTGACGATTTCTATCTAACTCACTCAATACATCATCCAAGAGCAAAAATGGGATAACTACCTGTCTTAGATTTTTAAATAATCTATTTCAGAAAGTTTAAGTGACAAAACAATACTTCTTTGTTGTCCTTGAGAAGCATACATTTTTGCGTCTAACTTATTTATAAAGAATTCTAAATCATCATGATGAGGTCCTATTCTTGTACTCCCTCTCATTATATCATCATAAGATTTATCCATTATTTTTCTTAATAATATTTTTCTTCATTAAAATCTTTATCTTCCACACTATTTATATTAAGCATATCTAATATAGAACTTTTATATTTTAATTCTAAATCTTCTTTATTATTAGATATATTTAGCATATTTTTTTGTGCTAGTTTAGATAAATTCTTTATAAATAAGGCACGTTCTTTAGTAATATACATAGCTATTTTTTTACTAATTGGCTAGTAATAGTCTCAAGATATGCTAAAGAAAAACTCATCTTTTTGGATTTTTTTCTCATATCTTTTTAAATATGAATTACGTTGTTTTAACAAGTGTTGATAAAGTAAATAGTACTTATGATAAATACGAGAAAAATTGATAAAAATTCTCTATTTATAAACTCTCTTCTCAGAGAAGGTGATCCTTTTTATAATTTTGCAAATCTTCTGGAGAAAAATAAAACAACGTTTAATTCTCCAACAAAATCAGTTAACTTAGTTTTTTTAACCCTGCAATTTTTGCACTTTTTCCCTTTATTATTTATTCCTAACATTATATCTAGCATTTTATCATTCTTTTTCTAGTACACACGACATTGCAGCAGCTTCTTCTCCAAACATAATACACTCACTATCGCTTTTTGTCCTATAACTCTTACCTAATGCTAAGCAAAATATTGACTCAATAATATTAGTTTTTCCATTCGCATTATCACCAACTAAAACATTAAGCGAGGGATGTACCTCTATATTCAAAGATAAATAATTACGAAAATACAATAATTTTAAAGTTTTAATTTTCATTTAAAATAATATATTTTTGATTTTCAATTTCTATTACATCATTAGAATATAGTTTTTTCCCTCGTCTATTTTCCAAGTTACCATTTAGAACTACCTCAACTTCTTGTAAAAAATATTTTGCTTCTCCTCCTGAAGCAATAAATCCTTCAATTTTTAAAAATTGAGATAATGTAATATACTCACTATTAATAAAAAAATTTTTTTCATTTTACACCTCCAAATAATTAAAATGAAACATAATGTATATAAATATATTTTATACATTATAATTATACCAAAAAAAGGTATATTTTATCAAGAAAATGAGCATTTTTCCTGTTGAACTTTATACTCTAAAATTATTGATTCATAGATACTTTCATGTGATTCATCATACTAATTTTTTTCAAAAAAACATTAAATAAAAAAATACATAAATGTTAGTTGAGTTTTTTTAAATACATTAATTAAAAAAATAGTATTTTTAATGTTAAATTTTATTATTGGAAGGTAAATTATGAAAGCCTTTTTTTATTTTACAGTTTTACTTACCTATTGTATAATAAAAGTATAATATTATCTATACTTTTATTAATTAAACTGAGCTTTTATAAAGTTTAGTATGAAGGAGGTAAATTATGTATAGTTGTGAAAAAAATTAGAAAAAAATACTAAATGAAAAAAATTATTTCAATTGATGAGACTAGTTATGGTATTAGCAATAAGAATTATATTATTACTACTGAAAAATAATAAATACTTTTATCGCACTTCAAAAGATTCTACAAAAAAATTAATGATAAAGATAATGAAAAAAAGAAGCTATGGATTTACTTAAAGATGAATCTTATTTTTTTAAAAACCAATTTATTATAAAAAAATGATAACTTAATAACTCCATACCAAAAAAATTCAAAAAAACTTTTTATTTCTCAAAGAAATCTTTCTAGTATTGTTAATATAGCTAAACTACTACAAAAAAATTCCATTCAAAAAAATTTAAAAGCAAAAAAATACTTTTAACCCAATAAATGTATTTGAAAAAAATATTTGAATGATATTGAAGACTTCAAGATGGATATTAGTCATTTCATATATATAATTGATGATCTAAAAAAAGTCTATAAACCTGATAGATTGTGTCATAATGATTTAGTTGAAGGTAATTTTTTTATTTACAAAAAAATAATATTTTTTTTAATAGACTATGAATATGCTGGATTAAATGATTATTATTTTTGATATTGCTAGTTTTATATCGGAAAAATAATCTTGATTATCAAGAAACTGTTACATTTCTAAAAAGCTTACTTCACAGATGAAGAATGTGATTTTAAAAAGTTAGATGTATTTCTTAGATTCTGTGATTTATTATGGTATACATGGGCCTCATTATTATATGAAAAGCGTGGTGAAGAAGTATACAATGAAATCCTTATAACTAAATATAATAGTTTGAAAAATCCAAGATCAATTGTGTATTAAAAAAAGAACAAACACAAATAAAAAGTGTTTGTTCTTTTTTTTATTTTCTATAATTATTTAGCTAAAGCCGCTTTAGCTTGTTCACAAATACTTGTGAATGCTGCTGCATCGTGGATAGCGATTTCTGATAACATTTTTCTGTTAATATCGATTCCAGCAACTTTAAGTCCGTTCATTAAACGGCTGTATGATAATCCGTTTAATCTTGCTGCTGCATTAATACGAACAATCCATAATCTTCTGAAGTTACGTTTAGTTTGACGACGGTCTCTAAATGCGTACATTCCAGATTTCATAACTTGTTGCTTAGCAACTTTGAATAATGTATGTTTTGAACCAAAATATCCTTTAGCTAGTTTTAAAACTTTTTTACGGCGACGACGAGTCACAGTTCCACCTTTAACACGTGGCATATCAAATTCCTCCTTATGTATAACTTAAATAAGTATTTACGCTATAATTAATCTTCTATAATATTATTTAACTAATAAAGTTCTAATACGTTTGTAATCACCACGAGATACTAATGAAGCTTTACGTAAGTGACGTTTTTGTTTAGTAGTTTTTCTTGAAAACCAGTGAGAAGTATAAGCACGGCTACGTTTTAATTTACCGCTTGCTGTTTTTTTCACACGTTTCGCTAAACCACGGTGAGATTTCATTTTTGGCATTATCAAATTCCTCCTATATTAAACCTTTATTTCTCTTTTTTTGGTGCTAGAACTAAGAACATACTGCGACCTTCCATTTTAGGTTTTTGTTCGACAGTAGCTATATCGCTAGCTTCGTTAGAAAAGTTTTCTAAAACTTTCTGTCCAATTTCTTTATGGGTGATTGCTCTCCCTTTAAAACGAATAGAAACTTTAACTTTGTCTTCTTTTGCTAAGAATTTACGTGCATTTTTCAACTTAGTTTCGAAATCGTGTTTCTCAATAGTTGGAGATAATCTTATCTCTTTTGTTGTTACGATTTTTTGTTTCTTACGAGCTTCTTTATCTTTCTTTTGTTGTTCAAACTTGAACTTACCGTAATTCATAATTTTAGCAACTGGTGTTTTGGCATTTGGAGCAACTAAAACAACATCTAAACTTAGACGTTCGGCAATTTGCATAGCCTCTGCTTTTGTTTTTACCCCTAATTGTTCACCATTTTGACTAATTAAAAGAAACTCTTTCGCTTTAATACCTTCATTTACTTGTGCAGTATCTTTACTAATGATCAGCACCTCCTATTTTAAAATTTTATTAAATACTAAAAGCATTAAAAAAAACTGAGTGCAAAACACCCAGCATAAAATTCTACATTTCATCTACATTAACCTGAACAATCAACATTGGCAGGTGAGAAACGGGTGCTTCTACTTTTGTATTCAACATTATCTATTTTACAATTTTTTTTTATGTTTGTCAATAGGAATATAATAATTTTATACTCCTATTGACAGTTTATATTAAATAGTACCTAATTCTTCATGTAATTCTTCTTCAATAGGCTTATTTAATTCGTTTTCCATTTCTTTTTCTAAATCATCTTCAAACTTAATATCTATATCATTATATTTAGTCATACCTGTTCCTGCTGGAATTAGTTTACCAATAATAACATTTTCTTTAAGTCCCATAAGTTTATCTACTTTTCCTTTAACAGCAGCATCTGTAAGAACACGAGTTGTCTCTTGGAATGAAGCAGCAGATAAGAAACTTTCAGTTTCTAGAGATGCTTTAGTAATACCTAAAATAACTGGTTTAGCTGTTGCCATATTACCACGCTTTTCAAGTATTTTTTTGTTTTCATCTGTAAATTTATGAATATCTACAAGTGATCCTGGTAATAAATCTGTATCACCTGCATTGATAACACGCACTTTTCTTAACATTTGACGTACCATAACTTCAACGTGTTTATCACTAATTTCTACCCCTTGCATACGGTAAACTTTTTGTACTTCAGTTAATAAGTAACTTTGTACAGCTTCTAAACCTGCAATAGCTAGAAGTTCTTTAGGTTCAATAGATCCTTCTGTTAAGGCTTGACCACGTTTAACTTTATCATCTTCTTTAACTAACATACGACTTGTACCATAATCTTGATACTCTCGTTCTTCACCAATTTCACTTAATACATAAATTCTACGAACATGGTTATTATCTACTTCTACTTTAGTAACTGTTCCATCAACTTCAGAGATTAATGCTTTACCTTTTGGATTACGTGCTTCAAATAACTCTTGAATACGAGGTAACCCTTGTGTAATATCGGCTCCTGCTACCCCTCCAGTATGGAAAGTACGCATTGTAAGCTGAGTTCCTGGTTCACCGATAGATTGAGCAGCAATTGTACCAACTGCTTCCCCAACTTCTACTTTTTCACCAGTAGCTAAGTTTTTACCATAACATTTCTCACATACACCGTGACGACTATTACATGTAAAGGCTGATCTAATAACTACACTTTCAATACCTGCAGCTTCAATTTCTTTTGCAGTATCTAAAGTGATTAACTGTCCATCTTCAACAATTACTTTTTCCTGTTTCAGGATGTACAACTGTTTCTTTACTATATCTACCTTCTAAACGTTCTTGTAGACTTTCAATTTCATCTGTTCCATTTTTCAATGCTGAAACTCGTAATCCACGAGATGTTCCACAGTCATTTTCACGAACTATTACATCTTGTGCTACGTCAACAAGACGACGTGTTAAGTAACCTGAATCGGCAGTTTTTTTAAGGCTGTATCAGCAAGACCTTTACGAGCACCGTGAGAAGAGATAAAAGTATTCTAATACTGTTAGTCCTTCTTTAAATGATGAACGAACAGGCATTTCCATAATTCTTCCTGAAGGAGATGCCATCAGACCACGCATACCAGCTAGTTGAGTAAAGTTTGATGCGTTACCACGAGCACCAGAATCACTCATCATATATATTGGGTTAGTCGCTGGAAGTGAGTCCATAAGTTGATCTTGAATTATATCTTTTGCTTTTGCCCATTGTGCAATAACATTTTGATATCTCTCTTCTTCAGTTAATAATCCACGTCTAAATAAGTTTGTAATCTTATCTACATTTTCTTGTGATTCAGCTAAAATTTCATATTTATTAGGTAAGACAAATACATCACTAACACCTACAGTTATACCTGCTCTTGATGAATATTTGAATCCTAAATCTTTCATTCTATCTAGCATCATTGATGTTTCTGTTATATGGAATCTATTGAAGATTTCAGAAATAATTTTAGATAAGAATCCTTTTTTGAAAGGTGTTGTAGGTTCTTTTTCAGAAATAAACGCTTTTAGTCCCCCTTCTGAAAGTTCAGATGGAGATACAAAGTATTTATCCGGTGTTGCCTTTTCTAAGTTTTCTTTTGTTGGTTCATTTAAGAATGGGAACCCTTCTGGTAGTATGTCATTAAAAATAACTTTACCAATTGTAGTAATTAATAACTTTTTATTTTTGTTCATCAGTAAATGTAGGATTGTTAAATGATTTTGCTGCAATCCCTACACGTGTGTGAAGGTGAATATATCCATTTTGATATGCTATTCTAGCTTCATCAGCATCTTTGAATATCATCCCCTCACCTACAGCATCTGGTCTTTCTAATGTTAGATAATAGTTACCTAATACCATATCCTGAGAAGGAGTAACAACTGGTTTTCCATCTTTAGGGTTAAGGATATTTTGTGCTGCTAACATTAGCATACGAGCTTCTGCTTGTGCTTCTTTTGATAAAGGTACGTGTACCGCCATTTGGTCACCATCAAAGTCAGCATTAAACGCAGTAGTTACAAGCGGATGTAATCTAATTGCTCTACCTTCTACTAAAATTGGTTCAAATGCTTGAATTCCAAGTCTGTGAAGAGTTGGGGCACGGTTAAGTAGTACCGGATGTTCACGAATGATATCTTCTAGAATATCCCAAACATGATCTTCCATTCTTTCGATTTGATTCTTAGCATTTTTAATATTATTAGCTAATTCTCGTTTAACAAGTTCACGCATTACAAATGGTTTGAATAATTCAAGTGCCATTTCTTTAGGTAAACCACATTGGTACATTTTTAAGTTTGGACCAACTACAATAACTGAACGACCAGAATAGTCAACACGTTTACCTAATAAGTTTTGACGGAAACGACCGTGCTTACCTTTAAGCATATTAGATAATGATTTTAATGTTCTATTTCCTGGCCCAGTTACTGGACGTCCACGACGTCCATTATCGATTAAAGCATCAACAGCCTCTTGTAACATACGTTTTTCATTTTGTACAATTAATCCTGGCGCTTTAAGTTCAATAAGTTTTTTCAGTCGATTATTACGGTTAATTACACGTCTGTATAAATCGTTTAAGTCACTTGTTGCAAAACGTCCACCATCTAGTTGTACCATAGGTCTTAATTCTGGTGGTATAACAGGTAGAACACTCATAATCATCCATTCTGGTTTATTTCCTGAATTTTTAAATGCTTCAAACACTTCAACACGTTTGATTATTTTTACAACTTTTTGACCTGATTTATAGTTACTTTCACTTAACTCTTTAAGTTCATTTTTTAAATCTTTAAGTTCTTTTTCAATATCTAACTCCGCTAGTAAATCTTGAATAGCTTCTGCACCCATTTTAGCAACAAATGAGTTAGCTCCGAATGTACTACGAGCTTCACGTACTTCACGTTCAGAAACAATTTGTTTTTTCATGAAGTCCGTTTCACCTGGATCAATTACTATATAAGAAGCAAAATAGATAACTTCTTCTAATTGTCTAGGGCTTAAATCAAGTAGTAATCCCATTCTACTAGGAATACCTTTAAAATACCAAATGTGGCTGACAGGGGCAGCTAGATCTAAGTGCCCCATTCTTTCACGACGTACTTTCGCTAAAGTTACGTCAACTCCACACTTATCACATTTTATATTTTTATATCTTACTCTTTTGTACTTTCCACATGCACATTCCCAATCCTTAGTTGGACCAAAGATTTTTTCACAAAATAGTCCATCATTTTCGGGTTTAAGAGTTCTATAATTAATAGTTTCTGGTTTTTTAACCTCTCCATAAGACCAACTTCTTATTTTTTCTGGAGAAGCTAAACTAATTTTCATATATGCAAAATTATTTACGTCTATCAAGGAGCATACCTCCTTTATTTTTTTGTATAAAAGCCTTGAATAGTTTATTGTGATTGTTTGTAAAATTTTTATTATTCTTCATCAAATTCGTCATCTATATCTTCTACATCTGCATAATCATCAGTATCAGATAATAATAAGCTAGCAAGTGATGCATATCCTGAATTACTATCATCACTTTCTTCTACTACTTCTTCTGAATCAGTTGATGTAATCATATTTGCAAGTGATGAATAATCTCCTGATTCTGAAGTAACATCTTGTGTTTCTTCTACTTCTTCTTTATGTCCTTCTGATTCACGATGACCATGGAATTCAATAGTATCACCTAAATCAATATCACCCATATCTACTTCGTTATCATCTTTATCCATAACTCTAAAGTCCATACCTAAAGCTTGTAGTTCTTTCATAAGAACTCGGAATGATTCAGGTACTCCAGGTCGAGGAATATTTTCACCTTTAACAATTGCTTCATATGTTTTAACACGACCATTTGTATCATCTGATTTGTATGTTAAAATTTCTTGAAGTGTATAGGCTGCACCATATGCTTCAAGTGCCCATACCTCCATCTCACCAAATCTTTGACCACCAAATTGTGCTTTACCACCAAGTGGTTGTTGAGTAACTAATGAATATGGTCCAATTGAACGTGCATGAAGTTTATCATCAACCATGTGAGATAATTTAATCATGTACATTACCCCAACAGAAACACGGCTATCAAATGGCTCACCAGTACGTCCATCATAAAGAACTGTCTTAGCATCTTTTGCCATTCCCGCCTCAGCTACTGTTGACCAAACATCATCATCACTTGCACCATCAAATACTGGTGTTGCAACGTGAATTCCTAATTGTTTAGCCGCCATACCTAAATGAAGCTCTAATACTTGTCCTATATTCATACGTGATGGAACCCCAAGTGGGTTCAACATAACATCTACAGGTGTACCGTCTGGTAAATATGGCATATCTTCTTCAGGTAAGATATTAGAGATAACCCCTTTGTTACCATGACGTCCTGCCATTTTATCCCCAACACGTATTTTACGTTTTTGGATAATAAATACTCGAACAAGTTCATTAACACCATTAGCAAGTTCTGCTCCATCTTCACGTTTAAAGATTTTAACATCCGCAACTACTCCATCAGCACCATGTGGTACACGTAATGAAGTATCACGTACCTCTTTAGATTTAGCTCCGAAAATTGCATATAATAATTTTTCTTCTGGTGTTTGCTCAGTTAATCCTTTAGGAGTAACTTTACCTACTAAGATATCACCATCTTTTACTTCAGCACCTATACGAATAATACCACGAGAATCTAAGTTTCGTAACGCATTTTCTCCAACATTTGGGATTTCGCGTGTGATTTCTTCAGGTCCTAACTTCGTATCACGAGCATCTGTTTCATATTCTTCTACATGAATAGAAGTGTAAACATCATCTTTTACTAGACGTTCACTCATAATAACAGCATCCTCATAGTTATATCCATCCCAGTTTACGAATGCAACAACTAAGTTTTTACCTAATGCTAATTCCCCTTTATCCATTGAAGGTCCGTCTGCAAGTATATCTTTCTTTTCAACTCTATCTCCAACTTTAACAATTGGTTTTTGGTTATATGATGTACTGTGGTTTGAACGAACAAACTTATGTATTACATAAGTATCTAAATCCCCCTCAATTTCTTTACCATCTAATGTTTCTATACGTCGAACTTTGATTTTTGCTCCATCAACATATTCAACGATACCAGGATATTTAGCAATTACTGCAGCTCCTGAATCACGAGCAGCCAAGTGTTCCATTCCTGTTCCAACAAATGGAGCTTCTGTTACCATTAGAGGTACTGCTTGACGTTGCATGTTCGCACCCATTAATGCACGGTTTGAGTCGTCATTTTCTAAGAATGGAATACATGCTGTTGCTGCAGAAACTACTTGCTTAGGAGAAACATCCATATAATTCATCATTTCACGAGGCTTAACTGTATTATCTCCTCTAAAACGACAAACAACTTCATCATCAAGGAAATATCCTTTTTCATCAACATTTGAGTTAGATTGTGCTACCACATATTTATCTTCTTGATCGGCAGTTAAATATTGTACATTTTCAGTTACATATGGACGACCTTCAGCATCAACTTCTACTTTTCTATAAGGAGTCATTATAAATCCAAACTCATTTATTCTTGCAAAAGAAGATAATGAGTTTATTAGACCAATGTTTGGTCCCTCTGGAGTTTCAATAGGACACATACGTCCATAGTGAGAATAGTGAACGTCACGTACTTCCATTCCAGCACGTTCTCTTGTTAGACCACCTGGCCCAAGTGCAGATAAACGACGTTTATGTGTAAGCTCACTTAATGGGTTTGTTTGGTCCATAAATTGAGAAAGTTGAGAACTTCCAAAGAATTCTTTAATAATAGCTGTAACAGGTCTTACATTAATAAGTTGTTGTGGAGTTATTTCATTAGTATCTTGAATACTCATACGTTCACGAACAACACGTTCCATACGAGAAATCCCTACACGAATTTGGTTTTGAAGTAATTCTCCAATACAACGTAAACGACGGTTACCAAGGTGATCAATATCGTCAACACGACCTATTAACTCATACTCAAATCCATCACTATTTCTTCTATTTCTTATTAATAGTAAATAGTAGTTAATACTTGCGACTATATCTGCAATAGTTAATGTTAAGATATCTTTATTTGGAGCTCCATTTCCAATTATATGTAAAACTTGATCTTCTAATAATTCATCAATATTAAAATCATTACCAACTTTTACTTGATTTACAACCTTAAATAATTGTAATTTTAGGCTGTCACTTCCATCAAGACTTTCGTTCATTTCAAACTCAACTACGTTAGCTGAAGTTCCTAATTCCTCATAGATTTCATCTATAATTTCACGAGTTAATTTAGTACCTTTTTCTACTAAAATTTCTCCAGTTTCTGTATCAACAATTGGTTCTACTAAATTTGGTTTTCTAAACGTTCTCCAACATGAAGTTTATTATTAAGTTTATATCTACCCACTTTAGCAAGATCATATCTTCTTGGATCGAAGAATCTTCCATATAATGTTGCTTTTGCAGTTTCAACGTTAGCTGGTTCTCCAGGACGTAATTTATCATAAATTACTTTTAACGCTGTTCCTGTATCAAGATTTTCATCTTTTTCTAAAGTGTTTAATAGTTCTGTATCTTCTCCGAACAATTTAACAATTGATTCATCAGATTCAAAACCTAGTGCTCTAATTAGCGTTGTTAAAGGTATTTTTCTAGTTCTGTCTATGCGAGCATAAACTAGTCCCTTAATATCTTTTTCAAATTCCAACCAAGCTCCTCTGTTAGGAATAACAGTTGTTTTATACGCATTAGGGATATTTTTCACTTTAAGCTTATCATCTTCTGTAAAGTAAACAGAAGGTGAACGTACTAATTGAGATACAATTACACGTTCAGCTCCATTAATGATAAACGTTCCTGTCTCTGTCATTAATGGTAATTCACCCATAAATACTTCTTGTTCTTTAATCTCATCTCGTTCTTTATTTATCAAACGGACACGCACTCTTAAAGGTGCTGAATATGTAGCATCGCGCTCTTTAGATTCATCTACATTATATTTAGGAGTCCCTAATTTATAGTCTATGAATTCTAAACTTAATTTATCATTATTACCTTCTATTGGCGAAACATCTCTAAAAAAACGTCTTTAAGACCAGTTTCTAAAAAAATTTTTTTCATAAGATAATGTCTGAATTTCAATTAAGTCAGGTAAATCAATTACCTCTGATATTCTAGCATAGCTACGTCTTTCTCTGTGCTTACCAAATTTAACTTTTTTTGCAACTGTGTCACCTCTCAGCTTTTTCTCTTATAAAAACTAAAAAAAGAAAAATTTACATTTTCTCTTACTTACTTATATAATTTTTCGCAATTCTATTAGCAAAAAAATAGAATTACTTGCAATATATCATTTTATCATAGTAAAGACAAGATGTCAATTACTTAGCAGCTTTCAGGATATAATAACCCTTATTTTTTTGCTATTACTTCTACAGAATTAAATAAATTCCCTAAAAGTTTTTTACAACTTGCCATCCCTTGTTTTTTTTGTATTACAACCCATAATTCCCCATCACTTTTCAAATGTTCAAAACTATCAGTCATAATTTTATGAACAATCTGCTTACCAGCTCTGATAGGTGGGTTAGTTAATACTATATCAAAAGTTCCTTTAACATTATCAAAGGAACTACTTTCGATAATTTCTATTTTATTATCAATTTTATTTAGCTCAATATTCTTTTTTTAGAAAGCTCAAGGCTTCTATTATTTACATCAATCATAGTAAATTTATAGTTCGGATTTTTCTTTGCTAAAAAAATAGATATAACTCCATATCCACAACCAACGTCAGCAACATCAGCATATTCTTTTTTACTATAAAAATTTTCTAACAGTACCTTTGTTCCAAAATCCACATTTTCTTTAGAAAAGACACCATTATCTGTGTAAAATTGTAATTCTATGTTCTTTATTTTTGAGCTAATAATTTTTTCACAACTTTTAGTTGTTGGATTATTCGTATAATAATGTTCCATAATAAAGACACCTCGTATAAAATAGAAGAAAATAGTATACCTCATAGTTAGAGACATGAGATATACTATTTTTTTGTTATTATCATCGTATCAATATTCTTAAAAAAAGAATATTTTTGTTTATTTACATCTATCTTAATTTTATCTACTTAGATTAGAAATTATTTAACTTCTACAGAAGCTCCAACTTCTTCTAATTTAGCTTTGATTTCTTCAGCTTCTTCTTTAGAAACTCCTTCTTTAAGAGTTGATGGCGCACCGTCAACTTTTTCTTTAGCTTCTTTTAATCCGTCTCCAGTGATTTCACGAACAGCTTTGATTACTTTAATTTTTGAATCTCCAGCTGAAGTTAACACTACGTCGAATTCAGTTTTTTTCTTCAGCAGCTCCACCAGTAGCTCCACCAACTACAGCTACAGGTGCAGCAGCAGTTACTCCGAATTCTTCTTCAATTGCTTTTACTAAGTCGTTTAATTCTAAAACTGACATTTCTTTGATAGCGTCTAAAATTTGTTCTTTAGTCATTATAATTTTCCTCCGATTTTTAATTATGTTTTTTATATTTTTTTATTTATTAAGCTTCTTGTTCAGCTTTTTTTGGTCTGCAACAGCTTTAACAGCTAAAGCAGTATTGCGCATTGGCGCAGTTAATACAGATAGTAACATTGAAAGTAATCCTTCGCGGCTTGGTAATGACGCGATAGCTTTAATTTCAGCTTGATCTGCAACTTTTCCTTCTATAACACCAGCTTTTAGTTCTAAGTTTTCGTGTTGTTTAGCGAAATCGTTTAAAACTCTAGCAGGAGCTACAGCATCGTCTGTTGAAAAAAAGCAAAAAGCATTTGGTCCAGTTAGAACTTCGTCTAAACCTTCAATTCCTGCTTGCTCCATTGCACGACGAACTAGTGAGTTTTTATAAACTTTAAAAGTTAAACCTTCGTTACGCATGTTGTTACGTAATTCTGTTACTTCCGCAACGTTTAATCCACGGTAGTCAGCAATAACAACTGATGTACTAGCTTTAATTTCTTCAGAGATTTGGTTTACTAACTCTTGTTTTTTCTCAATAGCTTTTGACATTGAACTTCCTCCTAAGTAGATTTATCAATTTCAGTACCAATAAAAAAACTTTTTGCATGCGAGAACACACAAAAAGGCACATAAGTTTCTTTTCGAATTTTGTCCTCGGTAGGCTAATTAAGGATTTCTCCCCCTACTGTCTACGGTACATTTTCAACTGACTTTTTTATGATAATATATATATCTTTATTTGTCAAGTCTTTTTTTAAAAAAATTTAAATCTTTTTTTCTAAGATATTCTTATCTATTTTTATTACAGTAATACTTTATTGAAGAACTAATATATTCTGCAACATCTTCTCCGAACTTATTTATATTATTTCTAAATTCTTGATTTTTCATAATATCCTTTTTCCAATATATGAAAAATACTTCTAAACTACAATCAAAACCATATTTATTTATGTGATTATATAATTTTTTTCAACTTCTTTTTGAACTGTATCACTCGTTATATCCAATTCTTCCTTCTTGTAATTAGCAAATGCTTTAAATGTATTATTAAAAGTCATCTTCCGCTTTACTTTCTTGCCCTTTCTGACGTCGTTTTTGATTCTTCTATAATCTCTTCTCCGTATTTATCCTTTTGCTTCTATCTCATACTTTTTTTCATATCCTCTTTCTTAAAAACCTTCAAACTTTTCTTCTATAGTCATATGAATTTCTCCTTTATAATCTTTTTATTGTTTTTTTCAATTGTTTTTTTATTACATTTTCTATTTTTTTCTTTTCTTTTTAAAAAGTAGTTTATGTTGTTCCTCTAATATTATTAAACTATCATTATTATTTTTTTTATGATATTAGCAATATCACTTAACTTAAAAATTTAAATACTTATAAAAATAAAATCTTCTGCAATTTATTTAAGTCATCATTACTATATTCCCTATAGCCATTTTCAAGTTTAGCGGGTACTAATAAACCAATTTTATCATAATAATGCAATGTTCTTAAACTTACCCCTGTTATTTTTGATACTTCATTAATTTTCATTTTCCCTCCTCAATCTTCTTTTACCACTAGCGATATTTTTTTATTATAAACTATTACGTTACGTTAGAGTCAATATATATATAGAAAAAAATCAATCTTAAAATAATTAAGATTGATTTTCTTTTCTATATTATGCATTAAAGACTTTGTTTAGGTTAACTACTTTGTTTAATGCTTCAGTTATTATAATACCTAATACCATAACAACTACTTGAGATAAAAGTAATGATCCATATATTGTAGTAAATGCTCCAAACTCAAAGGGAACTCGAGTTGAATTTTCACCACTAAATATCACAATTTCATAAGCGATAATCGGCATACAAATTATTAAATAAAGTACAATATTAACTATGTGTTTTACGATTCTATTTTTTATAAATTTAAAAACAAAAACACTTATAGCTAATGCCAACCCTGTTCCTAATGTTCCAAAGAAGACATCAACAATTCCTAACGGACTAAAAATATTAGCAATTGCCACTCCTAGAGTAATTGGGAACCAATATTTTTTACTAAACACAACTAATTGTGAAAGTGACTCACTTATACGAAATTGTACTGCACCATATGAAAAAGGTGCTATAGCAACTGTTAACACTACATATATTGCAGCAATTAATGCTTGTATAGTTAAAGTTTTAACTGTATTATTTCTCATTTAAATCTCCTTATCTTGTTTAAGAGAACAAAAAGCATCGATATGAGAAATCAATGCTTAAGCAGTTTTTTTTATAGATGGATCTCTCAAACATCTTTTTTTATTATAATAAAGTCAGAAGACAAATAATCTCAATCTTATGAAATCAAATATCAACGTTCTATATACTATCATACTTTCTACTTATTAGTCAACACAAAAATAACAAATTATAAAGAGTTATTTCAATGTTTTTTTAAAAAAACACCTTGCAATTAGCTTTTTTTATTGTGTTAAAAATGAGGTAGTTGTATTTTAACAACACTTAATTCATAGTAATTAAGAATATTAATTAATATTTCTTAGTAATAAAAAAATAATATATCAGGAGGTGAATCGAATGCCAAATATTAAATCATCAGTATTAAGCGTAAGAAAAGATGCTAAAAACAAACGCTGCTAACACAGCTAAAAAAATCTGAAATGCGTACAGCTATTAAAAAAAGCTAAATTAGCTAAAACTGAAGGTGCTGCTAACGCTGCAGAGTTAGTAAACCTTGCTTACAAAAAAAATCGATAAAGCTGCTAAAAACAAACTTAATCCACAAAAAAACGCAGCTGCTAGATACAAATCAAACCTAGCTAAATAATTTTTAAAACTACTCTAATTTGAGTAGTTTTTTTATTTTAGAGAAACATATGTAAAAAAAGATCAATCATTACGATTGATCTTCAAATTCACTGTAATTTATATTAAGCATTTTCTACTATTCTTTTTACTGCTTCTTTTTATATTTCTAGGGCTTGTAGCTAGATTAATACGAATATAATTCTCGTAACCTTTTCCAAACCAATGTCCAAAAATCAATAGCTAAACCACATTCATCTTGAATAAATTTCTTAGTTGTTCTACCTTTTTAGTATTGATTCAATATTAATAAATACTAAATAAGTTCCTTCAAGTGGATAAACTTTCACTTCAGGTAATTCAGTAGCTAAAGTTTCATTTATAATATTATAATTATATTTTACAACTTCTTTTAATCCGGTTAGCCACTCTTTTCCACCTTTATAACCCGCTTCTAATGCTAATTGACCAAATAAGCTTGGTTCTGCTCCCAGATTCTTTTTACTAAATTCATCAAATTTTGCTCTTACTTTATCATTAGGTATTAATAATGTCGAATGTGTTAGAGTAGCCAAATTAAAAGTTTTTGATCCTGAATTAGCAACTATTAACATATCATGATATTTTCCTTCTTTTACGCATAATGCAGATACTTGATTATTATTATAAACAAAATCTTGGTGTATTTCATCTGAAAGTACTAATACATTATTTTCTCTACAAATTTCTAAAACTTTTTCCTGTTCTTCTCTTGTCCATACTCTTCCTACAGGATTATGTGGTGAACAATGAATATATAATTTTACATTATTCTCTTTTATTACTTTTTCAAAAGTATCAAAATCTATTTCGAATTTTTTATCTTTCTCAATTAATGGAGACTCTACTAATTTTCTTCCGCTATTTCTTATAGAATTTGCAAATGGATAGTACACAGGTGGCATAATAACAATAGAATCATTAACGTCTGTATACGCATGGATAACCCACAATATAGCTTGGACAATTCCAGGAGCAAATCTTATCCATTCTTTTTCTACTGAAATATTAAAGTTTTCTTTATGCCATTTTTTATATTCATTATAGTAACTTTCAGGAAGTTTAGTATAACCAAATACTCCATGCTCAACTCTTTCTTTCAACGCCTCTCTTATACTATCAGGTGTTTTAAATTCCATATCAGCAACCCATAATGCTAATAAATCTTTATCTCCAAAGCGTTCTTCCAAAGCATCCCATTTTAAAGAATTAGTGTTTCTTCTTTCAACATAATATTTATCAACAAATTGTTGTACTATACCCATCTTATTATCTCCTTTTATCATCTATGAATCTAGTGCATTTTTAAAATCTTCAATCAAGTCATCAACACTTTCTATACCTACAGATATCCTTAATAAATCTGGAGTTAATCCATATGATAATCTTAAATCTTCTGGAATATCAAAAATGTGTTTGCGTTGTTGGATACGTTACTAACGTTTCAACACCTCCCAGACTTTTCAGCAAAAAGTAGCAACTTTTTAAAGAACGTAAAAAAATTTATCTACTTTACTAGCATCAACTAATTTAAAAACTTAACATTGCTCCTTTATTTGGGTAAAGGACTTCTTTTTACATTAGGATGTGATTTTCAGAGTTTCAGCTAATTGTTTAGCATTCTTTTCTTGTTGATTAAAAGCGTAGTGGTAAAGTTTTTAAACTTCTAATAAATAACCAACTATCAAATGCTGACAATACAGCACCGGTAGTATTTGATAACCAAGCAAGTCTTTCTCCTATTTTTTCATCATTAGTTACAACAACACCTGCTAATATATCATTGTGTCCTGTTAAATATTTCGTACCTGAATGAATAACAATATCTGCTCCTAAAGTCAAAGGCTTTTGTCTTAATGGTGTTAATAATGTATTATCTACTATTAATAAGGCACCTTTAGATTTTGCAATTTTAGAAATCCTCTCAATACTTACCTCTTGCATAAGCGGATTAGTAGGAGTTTCAATATATATCGCCGTAGTATTTTCGGTAACTTTATTCTCTAAATCATTTTCATCTGTAAAGTAAACAAAATTTTGTTGACCTTTTCTTTCTAACTCATCAAAATATCTAAAACTTCCACCATATAAATCTCGTGATACTAAAAATTCACTATGAAGATCAAAAAGCTCAAATACTAACTGAATAGCACTCATACCTGAACTAGTTGCAATAGCGCAGCATCCTTCTTCTAATTCACATAGCCCTTCTTCTAAAAATTGTACGCGTAGGATTTTTTTGTTCTTGTATAATCAAAACCTGTACTTTCTCCTAAACCAGGATGCGCATAAGCAGCGGATAGATAAATAGGCGTAACTACCGCACCAGTAACTTTATCTTTTCTATTCCCTAACTGAGCTAATTTTTGTTTCAATTTGTTTCACTATATACCAAGCCTCTTTTCTGTTATAAATATTATTATAATAGTGCATTATATTTATTATACATTATAACATTTTATTAATTTATAATAAATATATTTTTCTGTTATTTTTAAAAATATATTTAAAAAAATTCACAAAAAAATATTTAGATACAAAAAAATACCTTTAACATAATATTAATATGTTAAAGGCATTAAATCACTATTTGTTTTTCTTTTTAAAAAAATGTTAAACCTGTCATTAATTGCCATATAGTTATAGGATATACCGTAAGCCTTTCATAAATAGCAACTACTTCTGATAAATTATTTGTTAGAGCATTATTCATAAAAACTTGCACTGATTAAACCTATTAAACCTAAGATAATTGAAACTATCGAATAACCTTTTCTATTCTTAAATAATGAAACTCCAGAAATTATGAGTGTTAAATTACCTCCTAAAAATGATAGTCTAGCTCCTAGTCCATGTAATCCATCTTCACTTGGAACTCCACCTTGATAAACACCCACTAATACACTCCCGACTGCAAATAGAACAGGGGTTATTAAATATAGCAAACTATATTTTTTAGACTTTAACATTTTAAATATCAAGAAATAATATGCAACTAAGAATCCTATACCTGTCACAATAAAATCGATATTCATAATAATAGCTAACTTAGAGAAGCCAACTGGCACACCTTCAACTATTAAATTTGGATATACTCCAAGTGAACTAATAAAATTTCTTAGGTAAACTTCTTTTAGGGAATAACCTGTCCCTAACGCAGCAACATACTCTCCTGTTAAATAAAATAATCCATTTATAAGAAAAATTAATGCTCCAATATTTATTATTTTTTTATTTTCTTTCAAAATAAACCTTCTTTCTACATTTAATGTAGATAATATTCTATTATATTTATTAAAAATAATTCAAATAAATTATTTTTAGTTCATCTATTAATTTATTTATAAATAAATCTAATATTATATATTTATTCATATATGATGACTTCAATAATTTATCATAGTCTGCTGCTAATATAAGACTCCTCATAATTTTTTTCTACACTATAATTCCTAATACCTTGTGCTGCCAATTGAACTCTATAAGGATGAATTCCTAGCTCTTTTTGCTATTTGTTTTTTTGAGAATAATGCTCATCCAAAAGTACTTTTCACCTTATAGTAAAGTCTAAGTTGACCACTTATTAATGATAAAAGAAAAAAATTGGTTCTTCTTTTTTTAGTACCAGTGAATTATACACCTCTCTTAACTTTAATATAATTTCTAGAGAATAGTTCATTTGTTAGACTAAAAAAACATCATATTCTAAACTTCTAACTGCTAATAACTCTATATCATTTCTTTCTATAACACTTTTTCCCCTGACAATATAGTACTAGTTTTTCTATTTCTCGTTTAATATTAGCAAAAATCTAGTCGAGTATAATTTACTAAAAAAATTTGTGCATTTTCTTTAGATATTTTTCAAATTCTTTTTCTTTTACCGCTTCAACAATATAATCCGCTATTTGAGTTTCATTAAAATTTGAAAAATTCCTTTATTTCCCCTATTTCTTTTTATTTTTTTACTATTTTCTTTCTACTATCAATTTTTTTCGTTAGATTTTTAATATTAGTATCACTTCACTGCTTATATTTTCTAAAGTAATTACTTAATACTTTCAATATTATGATCTACTTTTTAATTTTTTTAGGTTTCGCTAATAAGAAATTACAATTCTCAGCTACTACTACTTTTTCGTTTCCAAAAAGGCCACTGCTACGACATTCATAGACCAAATTTTCTATTGTAGTATCATTCATATTAAGCTTTATATAATTAAATTCATCTAATGTTTTTTTAAATAGTTTTTGAGCAACTTTTTTTCAAAAATCGTTTATAGCTTCAAAATTTTTCTCCATAAACTATATAGATATTTTTTTCATCAATCAACTACCTCTATCTCAATATCTTTTTATTTTTTTATTATCTTATTATAATAGTAAATAGACTTTATCAACTCATTATTTTTCTTTTTAATACTAATACATCTATATTCTTAAATTTTTGCTAAGTTAATTAAATCATTGAATTTTTTTCCTTATGTATATCTAAAAATAACTACCTTTTTTTAATTATTCCTTTACCAACTAGTGTTTCAGCAAATCCAATTTCACCTTTTTTTTGTAGATGTTAAGATTAAATAATCTATTTTATTTTTTTCCTTCATAATTCAATAATGAATCATATTCGTTTATTATATCATATACTTTATCTTTTTTTTCTAAAATCAGAGTAAAAAAATTCTCTAAATTATTTGAAGTATTAATTAATGTAGTTACACCATTTTCTTTCAAATAATAGACTTGAGATTTTCCTATCTCCAACTTTTCGAATAAATCTTTTGAAGAATTAAATGTATTATTTACAGCTAAGAAGCTAACTATAGTAGCAAGTCCGCATAATGAAACTTTATATTTATTCTTATTAAGACATATTAAAATAAAAAAAGTATAATTAGGTAAATAGCAATAATTACGTAAATATTTTTGCTTTCCTATTCTTATAGGCTGTACTCTAAGTAATATACTTTGTATCTCATCGAAAATATAGAATACTAGATTTAATAATGGTTTTACAAAGAATATTAAATATAGTTGTACTTAATAAAAAAATACTATATAGCTACAAACAACCAATGGAAATATTATAATACTAAATATAGGAACTAATATTATATTACTAAGTACTGAGATATAAGGCACAGTATAAAAAAATTACTTATTAAAATCAGCATACTTGCTAAAAAGAAATTACACTTATCTTTAAACTACTTTTGCAATTTATTTTTTTAGATTTTTTTATATATTCTGTTGACATCAATAAACTAAAAAGTAATAAAGAAAGATAATTCAAATCCTATATCAAAAAAATATACAGTGGATTAATGATTGTCATTATTAAAAAAATGTGATAAGTAAACTATCAATATTCGCTATATTTTTTTTCTTCTTAAAAATTAGATATACTATTATCATTAATCCTGCCCTGACAACCGATGGGCTAAATCCACTTATCCCCATATAACAAGGCAGTATAATTATAATAATATTTTCTATTAAATTACTGGTAAAAGTTTAATTTCTGTAATATATAATAAATTATTGATATTAACAATCCTAGATGCAGACCTGATATCGCTAAAAAGATGACTTATTCCTAATTTTTTTAAAAAGAGTTTATGTCTTCTCTTTTGCAAATAGTTTTTTTATCTCCTAATATTAATGCTTCAAAATAACCGCTTTTTATCAAAGGTAATCTCATTACTAATTTTTAAGCTCATTTTTGCACGTATACTTTTTAATTTTATCAACTATAGAATCTTCACTTTTTATATTTTTTATCTGATTCAACTTAACCTGTTTAAAAACTCCCCTATTTTCGTTATATTTCTTATAATCAAAAGAATAAAAAAATTAGTCTTTTTCTTTTTAATTCTTCTATGTTGCCATTAGCAAAGACTTTCCCGCCATAAAATTTCTTTTTAAAAAAGACTTTTTCATCTTCATTCTGTAAAGTATAGCTAATCAATACTTTTTCATTATTAATATAGCCTACTCCCTTCAAATAATTACCATTTATATCTACCCTATCATTTGATTCTTAATACTAAATCCCTATTTTTCCACATTTCATAAGCTTACTAGTATTATTTTTTTGTATATATGCTCCCCTAATAAAAAAATACTAAGAATACTATTATACAAATAATAGCTTTCCTAGCATTTAAATTTTTTTATTTTTTTCCAAGTTATTAGTAGAAAAAAATAATTATACATAGCATCGACACTATCAAATTAAAAATTTAATAATATCGCTCCCAATGCTAGTAATGAATATTGTAAATAATACATATTAATTATTATCTAATAACCTTTCAACTACTGCTTTAACATCGTAGTCTACTTTTCTTACTACAACACCAGATTTTTCTAATAACTCTTGAGCATATTCATTATTTCTGTAATCATTAGCATAGCATATTTCCTTTATGCCAGCTTGTATTATTGATTTAGTACAATTTAAACATGGAAAATGTGTAACATAAATAGTTGCACCTTCTGTGCAAACACCAAATTTAGAACATTGGAGTATTGCATTAATTTCTGCATGAATCGTTCTTACACAATGTCCCTCTATAACTTTGCAACCAACATCTATACAATGTTCATCACCTTTAATTGATCCATTATAGCCACCCGCTATTATTCTCTTATCTTTAACTATAGTTGCACCTACAGACAACCTACTACACGTTGATCTAAGCGATAGTAAATGACTTTGTGCCATAAAGTATTCATCCCAACTAATTCTTTGCATACAATTAAACCTCTATCTTATCCTTTATTTTCTCAAAAGTAGACTTTCCTATTCCTTTAACTTTTGTTATATCTTCTTTACTTTTAAAATCCCCATTTTTTTCTCTATATTCAATAATTGCTTCAGCTTTTGTTTTTCCAATACCAGATATTTTCATAAGTTGTTCTTTAGTAGCCGTATTTATATTTATTACCTCACTATTAGATCCATTTGACGAACTTGATGAATTCATAATCTGCTTAGGCTTCTCCCCATTTTTTAATACATAAACTACCATTTGATCTTTAAGCTTTTCACTTAAATTTATATTGGAAGTATCTGCATCCTCTAATAATCCGCCTGCTTCTTCAATTATATCTTTTACTCTCTTATCTTTTGTGGATTCGTAAACTCCAGGATTTTTAACTGCTCCTTTTACATCAACAATAACTTTTTCACCAGATTCTTTCTTATCATTTTTATCTTTATCAGAATTGGTTTGATAATTTTGTGCAGAAAAATTAGCGTCACTATAATCTTCTGTTTTATATCCAGAAAAGAAAAAAAGTAATATACTACTCCAACAATAAATAAACTACAAATTAATGCTAAAAAAATATAGATTTAATATTTTTGTTTTAATAAAAAAATAACAAAATCCTCTTTAGTTATTTTCATATTTATTCCCCTTAATAACTATATTATATCATTAAATAAATAAGATTTATACTAGAAATTTATTATTATTAATTATTCCTTAGTTTATGTATACTAAGCAATAATAAAAAGGCTACACATACCTTATACTGAGATGTGTAACCTTTATTTTTTATTTATACTTGAAGTTTTTTACCATCTTTATAAACTTCATCAATTGTTGCTCCACCTAAACAGATATCTCCATCATAGAAAACTACTGCTTGCCCAGGTGTTACAGCTCTTACAGGCTCTTTATAAACGACTCTTACTTTATCACCTTCTAATATTTCAACCTCAACTTCTGTATCAGGTTGACGATATCTAAATTTAGCTGTACAAGTAAATTTATTAGGTTGTGGATCTTTAGTTGTAAATGATAAAGAACTTGCTAATAAACTGTCTGAATATAATTTTTCATTATGAAATCCTTGGCAAACATATAAAATATTATTTTCTAAATCTTTTCCACACGCAAACCATGCTTCACCATCTGTATCTTTTGTACCACCAATACCTAATCCATGGCGTTGTCCAATTGTATAGTGCATTAATCCAATATGCTCTCCACGAACATTACCATCTAAATCTACCATTTTCCCACTTTGAGAAGGTAAATATTGCGATAAAAACTCTCTAAAGTTCTTCTCTCCAATAAAGCAAATACCAGTAGAATCCTTTTTCTTAGCTGTGGCTAATCCTGCTTCTTCTGCTATTCTTCTGACATCTTTCTTTTCTAGTTCCCCAACTGGAAATAGAATATTTTTAATTTGATGCTGTTTTAATTGTGATAAGAAATATGTTTGATCTTTATTATTGTCAACACCTCTTAATAATAACCTTTGACCATTCTCATCTTTAACTCGAGCATAGTGTCCAGTTGCCACATAATCAGCACCTAAATCTTCAGCGTATTCTAAAAAGGCTTTAAACTTAATTTCCTTATTACACATAATATCAGGGTTTGGAGTTCTACCTTTTTTATACTCATCTAAAAAATATGTAAATACTTTATCCCAATACTCTTTCTCAAAATTTATTGAGTAATAAGGAATGTCCAATTGCTCACAAACCTTAATTACATCCGCATAATCTTTCTCTGCGACACATACTCCCTTATCATCCTTCTCTTCCCAGTTTTTCATAAAGACACCTATAACATCATAACCTTGTTCTTTTAATAGATATGCTGTTACGGATGAATCTACTCCACCACTCATACCAACTACTACTTTTTTTCCGTTGCTCATACTAATTCCTTTCTATCAATCTTTTTTCCAATTTATCTATTTTTGCAATAACTTCATCAATATCATCTTTAGTAATATCAAAACCTACACTAATTCTTACTGAGTGCGCAGCTCTTTCAATGTTATACATCTCCGTAATGATTCGGCTTCCCTTAATATTACCGGAACTACACGCTGAACCTCCAGAAATATAGATACTTTGTGCATCTAAGTATGTTATTAATCTTTGTGCTTCAATATTTTTAAAGTAAATATTTAATATATTTGGTAAAGAATTTTTTACTGATCCATTCACCTCAAATTCTATACCACTTTGTTCTAATTTACTAATGAAATAGTTTTTTAATTCTCTTAGTTTCGGAATTGAACTTAATGTTTCTTCTGTACAATCTGCAAGAATCAGTGTTCCTAGTAAATCACTAGTTCCCGAGCGAAGGCCATTTTCTTGCCCTCCTCCTAAAATAAATGGTTCAACATCCCCATTTTTTGCATATAAAAATCCAAAATTATTAAGTGAACCGATTTTATGTGCAGATACTGAAGCAAAATCAAGCCCCAATTCTTTTACATCAATTTCCACTTTTCCAAAAGCTTGAACTATATCACTATGTAAGAGAATATCTTTATCTACAATAAGTTCTGAGATTTCTTTTATAGGATTTAATACTCCCGTCTCATTATTAGCTAACATAATTGAGATCAAAACTGTATTTTCATTAATCTTTTCTTCTAATTCATCAATATTAATAGATCCTGTTTCGTCTACATCTAGTTCATGAATTTTAAATCCATATTTTTCTAAATGTTTAGCACTTGATTTAACTGAAGGGTGCTCTATCGATGAAATAATTACTTCTCCACTGTTGAATCTACTTAAAACATGATTGAAAACAGTATTGTTACTTTCCGTCCCTCCAGAAGTAAAGATTATTTCTTCTGATGTAGCATTAATAAAGTTAGCAATTTTCTCTCGACTTTCTCGTGCTAGTTTGGCATTCTTTTTTCCTAATGTATGTCCACTACTAGGATTCGCATAAATCTCTTTTTAATATATTTAAGTTCTTTTCTATAATATCAAAATGTTTCCTAGATGTTGCTGCATAATCTAAATATATATTTTGCCATAACATCGCCTCCTATTTTTAATCTACTATATTTTTATCATAAATAAAGGTCAAATTAAATCAATTACACTTTAGAAGAGCAATTAAATATTTCAATTCACTCTAATTTTTCAGCTATAAATACTAAATATTTTTTTACTTAAACTAAAAAAATAATCCCTCCCTTAATTATTTAAGAGAAGGATTAATTTATAATTTAAAATTTCACTGAACTTTTTACTTGAGAAAAATTCTTATTACTACTGCTAATGCACCTGAAATGTATAACAATATACTAAATGGTCCCATTATATTATAGTTAGTAGTAATAAAATCTAAAGAAATAGCAAATAAGACTATCATGTAAGTTAAATAAAAAAATGTCATTGGATAAAATAATAATTTTTAAATTCCTACCAATAGTAACTTTTTTTAATGATCTAAAACAAATAAAAAAATAATTATTGTTACTATAATAAGTAATAAAGAAATATAATTTATATTTACAAATAAATAAGCACATATAAGTGAAAGCCAAATTAAAGTTAATATTATTTTTAAATAAACCTACATAAAATTTATAAACAAAAACCACTATAATTTACTAATTTAAATAATGAATTACATACAAATAAAAGCTACAACATATACAGTCAAAAAAATATTTTATATTTGTATTCAATATTATAATACGCTCCTTGTGTATACAGTAATAAAAATATTCATATATAAATAAAATATAATAATTGGTATATATGCCCACTTATACATTAAGAACTTACTATTTTTCAAAAATATGGTTTTCTCCCATTTAAAACAGATCTTGTCTCTCTATTATTTCATAAACAAGACCACTTAGATAACATCCTACAATTAAATTAAAAAAAGTATTTCTTTAAAAATTTAAAGGCGCGTAAAAACAATAATAAAAAAATTAACTGCATTAAAAAGCAACTCCAAACATACCTGCCATATAAATAATAAAAAGTAGGTATTCTATTATTCTTTACTCTTTCCTCGTATTTTTTTCCAAATATACTGTATTCTCAAAAATATATATAATCAAATATTTTTAGATATATTAGGATCATCTTTTTTTATAGTTTTAATATTCCTGCTAATAAAGACTTTATTGGAAAAATATTTAATTTTAGTAAAAATCTAATTTACAAAGTTCCCACCAAAAAAATCATCATCAATCTCAGGATTCTTTTTCACCAAATCAAAAAAAGCTCTTGCCATGTTTTTTTAAATCATTAATATTAAAAATATAATTTATTTAGTAATGCTCTTGCAAATCTATAGTTATGTCTTAGTTCCGCTTCTTTTTCATCAATATTACTATTCACTTACTACCTCTTTATTTTTAAAATTTGTAAAAAAATTCTTCACATCAGTCAGCATGGTTAAACCTAATTTTTTTCAAATTCTCTATCTTTAATTCTCATTGTATAGTTTAATATTCCCATGGAACTAATGAAAAATTAAGCAATACTCTAAATTTTTTTAGAAATTTTCTTTTTTTATTTGATTCTCGATAGTATTCATTTAAAAAAATATCTTTTTTTCTCCTTACTATTGTTTAAATCATTATAGAAAAAAATTTTATAAAATCTAAATAATAACTAGCATATTTTTGCTCTTTCAAAAATCAATAAGTACAATATTTTTTTATTATACTTTTTATATTTCTTAAGCAAAAAGTCACCATGAATTGTTACTAATGATTCCTTATATTCTCCTTCTATACTACACAATAATTTAAAAAAATTCATTATAAATCCTACTAAGTAAATCAAATTCTTCTCTTTTTTTACTAAGCGAGTAAGATTATATTCTAAAATTTTTTTAAAAGATGTCTCTTTATACTTACCTTTGTCTATATACTTTTTTTATGAAAATTAGAAATTACCTTAGATATTTTTTTATTAGCACATCATTTTTCCATATCACTACTCACTAAATTTTTTTGTACTCTCTAAAAGAGAGTACAAGTATTTTATTTAAATAATCACTAGTTATGTAGAGAAAGCTCTCATCCTTTAAAAATTTCATTTTCAAGAATAAATTTATTTTCATCATCAAATACTTTTTATAAATATTTTCCTATTATATAACTTAGAATAGCCAATATAATGTTGATTTTCAGAAATATGATTTACATTTTTCTAATTTTTGCTAAAAAAATCTTCTTTCTAATTTCTCTTTCATAATAAACTCCCTTAAAACAAGCTACTTATGTATTTCTTCTAAATCTATTGTAGATTTAGCATTTAGTGTCAATGGATCTGTAAATAATTTATTTTTGTAGTAAATGTATCCTACAGCACCCATCATAGCCGCATTATCACTACAATATGCCATCTGCGGAATTAATACCTCTATATTTAGTTCCTCCTCTAAATTTAGAATTTGTTGGCGTAATTCACTATTTCCCGCAACTCCACCAGCAAGGATTAGTTGCTTAATACCTAAGTTTTTTATAGCTTTTTTTGTTTTTGTAATCAAAACTTCAACTACTGCAGTTTGAAAACTACATGCTAGATCTTCTGGAACAATTGCTTCTCCACGCTGATTAGCATTATGAACAAAATTTATTACCGCTGATTTCATCCCAGAAAAACTAAAATTATAATCATCACTATCAATCATTGCACGAGGGAATTTATATTTATCCTCTCCCAGTTTTGCGAGTTTATCAACCTTAGGGCCACCTGGATAATCAAGTTTTAGCTGACGAGCTACTTTATCATATGCTTCACCTACAGCATCATCATGAGTAGAACCTATAATTTCAAAATCAAGTTCACTTTTTATATAAACTAGCTCTGTATGTCCCCCACTTACTACTAAAGCTAATGATGGATAAGTTATATTATTATCTATATTACTTGCATAAATATGTCCTGCTATATGATGAGCAGCAATTAATGGCTTATCTAAAGTATAGCTTAATGTTTTTGCAACATTCACACCTACTAAAAGAGACCCTATTAGTCCTGGTCCTTGGGTTACACATATCGCATCAATCTCATCTAAAGTCATTTCCGCTTCTTCAAGTGCTTCTTCGACAATTTGAATAACAACTTCAATATGTTGTCGGCTCGCAATTTCTGGAACAACTCCCCCAAATTGTTTATGTGTTTCTATCTGACTACTTACTATATTAGAAAGTACTTTTTTTCCATTACAAACTACTGCGACACTCGTTTCATCACAACTTGTTTCAATAGCTAAGATATTTATATTATTTATTTTATTAATCTCTTTCATTGCTAAAGTCCCTTGCCATTACATATGCATTTTCACCATTATTTTTATAATAGTTTTTTCTCATATCAATAGTTGAAAATCCTGCTTTCTCATAAACAGTAATCGCAGGCATATTACTAACTCTCACTTCTACCAATGCTTTTTTTACACCTTTTAATTTTAACATTTGCATAACATATGTAAAGAAGATTTGTCCAAGCTTTTTATTTTGATGAGGTTTATCAATGACAATTTTATTAATTTGATACTCATCTGCTACTAACCAACCTCCACAAAAACCAATAATTTCTCCATCATTAAACAATCCATAGTATTCTGAATTCTCATGTTCTAATTCTGATTTGAACATATCATATGTCCAAGCATCTTCAAAGTTTTCTACATCAATTTTTGATAATGAATCTAGATCATTTACATCAACTCTATTTATTTTTATCATTTTCTAATTCCCTTTCTGCTTCTGTTTTTCTCAAATATTTTGGTTTCATATTATAGAAGTCTTTTATTTCTAATGTATTATAAATTTCTATTATATTCCCAGAACGTACTGGACTTTCATTATACTCAGCATCCAACAATTTTTCCTTCAATTTTTTTATGTCTTGTCCAACATATATAAAATCTTTACCTTCAGACTCTAAAAAATCATTTAATTCACCAAGTGAATAATAACCTTCCTCTTTAACAACACTCAGCTCATTATTTGTTTTCTTATAAACGGCTGAAAAAACATTACCACGGCGTGCATCTATAAGAGGTACTATTAATTTATTACTGTTAAATTCCAATAGTGCTAATAGTTTTAAGCTTGAAACTACTTTAAGTGGTAACTTTAAAGTATATGCCATTGTTTTACATACTGCAGCTACTACTCTAATTGCAGTGTATGATCCTGGGCCTTCACTTGAAATAATTTCTGTTAAGTCAGACTTAGTTTTATTTGCTGCTTTTAAGCAATTATCGATCTCAGATAATATTACTGCTGATAGATTATTATTACATTCCAAGTTCTTTTCCGCTAATATGTTTTTGTTTTCTATACATGCTATCGAACAAAATCCATTCGACGCTTCCACCACTAAACTGACCACTTTTCTTTTATCCTTTCTTCTATTTTACTGTAAATACCACTTGAGATTATTTCCACTTCTCGAATATCATTTTTAATTCGTATATTAAAAACTAAACGCTCTGATGGTAAGTATTCTTCAATAAATTCTCCCCATTCCACTACACAAATATTATTTTCATAGAAAATATCTTCAAACCCTAAGTCTTCATCACTATTTTCTAATCTATATGCATCAATATGGTACAATTTTCCATTTTGAAATTTATATTCTTTCATAATATTAAAAGTCGGTGAATTGACAACTGCTTTTACACCTAGATATTCTGCTAAATATTTAGTAAATGTCGTTTTCCCAGCGGCTAAATCACCATTCAACATTAAAATAAGTTTATCGTCTATACTATTAGCAACAATCTCTGCTAAACGTCTTGTATCTTCTAAATTTCTAATTACAATATTTAACATTTTACATCCTTCTATATCTATAATTTATTACCATAATCTATAATAACATATTTATGGATTTATTCCAACATCAAATAAAGTTGTTAAATCTACTTAATTAAAAAAATGATTTTTTTATTCTTAAAATGATAAAAATATAAGTTAAGGGGAATAATTATGAATAAAAAAAGATATTTTATATTTTTTTAGGGGTATTTACTAGTATCTTTATTTTATTATTTATTATTTCAAATAATATTAATACTAAGTATAAAAACTGTCACAATTAATAATGTTTCCATCAAAGGTGATACTACAAGATATAAAGTAAATTTTATTGAAAAAAAGTTGATGGAGATACAATAGTTGTTCGTTTTAATAAAAAAAGATTTAAAAAGTACGATATTTACTTATAGATACTCCTGAGACAGTTAAAAAAGGTGTTGACGTACAAAAATATGGTCCAGAAGCTAGTAATTTAAATGGTGAAATACTTTCAAAAGCAAAAAATGTTGAAATAGAATTTGATATATATGAAAAAGAGGATAAATACCATCGCGCTCTCTGTTATGTTTATGCGGATGGTAAATCGGTTCAAAAACAACTTTTAGAACAAGGCTTAGCTGAAATTAAATATGTAAAAGAACCTGATACAAGATATTTAGCTGAATATCAAAGAGCACAAAACTTGGCGAAAGCAAATAAAATAAATTTATGGAGTTAAATAAAAAGAAGTAGAGATTCTAAAGAACCTCTACTCTTTTTAACTAATTATTCATCTTTAAGTTTACTATTTTTATAAGAATATGCAAAGTAAACTACTACTCCTAATGCAACCCATACTGCAAAAATAGTCCAAGTTGTTGCTGTTATACTAGTCAGTAATCCAACAAATAAAACTATTGAAACAATTGGTAAGAATGGCATTAATGGAACTCTAAATCCACGTTTTAAATCTGGATATTTTTTAGAGAATACAATAGTTGTATAACTTACTAAAGCAAATGCAATTATTGATGCAAGGTTTGCTAAATCTGCTAATTGTCCTAATGGTAAGAAACCAGCTAATAATGAAATAGTAATACCTAATCCCCATGTTACAATGCTAGGTACTTTATTTTTATTTAAAGCAGTTAGATTATTTGGTAATAAACCATCACGCGCTATAGTATAAGTAATACGAATACCTGCGAACATGAAAGATAAAATACCAGCCATTAACCCTATAACAGCACCAAGCGAAACAATACCAGCTACTTTGTGTTGTCCAACAACTTCTAATACATAAGCTAGCGCATCCCCTTGTCCTAATTCAGAATAGTTTACAATACCTGTTAAAACTAAACATACAAGAATATAGAATGCTGTACAAATTATCATAGTGATAATAATTGCACGAGGAACTGCTTTTTCAGGATTGATAGTTTCTTCAGCAGATGTAGAGATAGCATCAAATCCTAAATATGCGAAGAATACTGTCGTTGCAGCTAACATTACCCCTTGGAATCCTGTAGGTGCGAAATCATTTGTCCAGTTTGTTGGTTCTACATAAAATGCTCCAACTACTAAGAAAAGAACTACAATACCAACTTTTGCAGCAACCATTAAGTTGTTAACAGCTTTACTACTTGATGTACCTTTTGATAAGATAAATGTAATAACTAAAACTATTATTACTGCTGGAATATTACCATAACCACCTTGAGACGGTAAAGTAATAAATTCTTTAGGTAAATTAAGTCCCAAACCTGCTAATAATCTAGCGAAATAACTTGACCACCCATTTGCAACTGTTGCAGATGTTAAAACATAACCACCAATTAGTACCCATCCTACGATATAAGCAACAATTTCTCCTACTGAAACATATAAATACGTATATGTACTACCACTTGATGGAATTGTTGATGCTAATTCCGCATAACATAAGGCCGCTAAACAACATGCTAATCCCGCAATTAAGAATGAAAATATTACTGCTGGTCCAGCTTCAGCTGAGGCTTTACCAGTTAATACTAGAATACCTGATCCAATAATAGCCCCAATACCAAATAGTACTAAGTCTAATGTTTTCATTGTAGGATTAAATGTTTTCTTTCTAGCTTCTTCTAAAATCGATTCAACCGATCTTTTTCTTAAAATACTCATAATTACCTCCTAAATATTTAATTAAGTTATAATAATATGTTATAACTATGTATATTATAACACGTTTTCAATAGTATTTCTATAAGTTACAAAAAATATCTAAAACTGTCATTCATATATATTAATATTTTTTAGAAAAAGGAGCGGAAAATATCATCTCCGCTCCTACTTATTTTTTTATTTCAAAAAGTATTTATTATAGAGCAGCTTCTACAGGAGTATATTCATATCCTAAATCATCTGCTACAGCTTTGAATGTAACTTTACCGTTAGCTACGTTTACACCAGGTACTAATTCTGGGAATCTAGCACATGCTTCTTTAAGTCCTAAGTTAGCAATAACTTTAGCGTATTTAGCTGTTGCATTACATAACGCGTAAGTTGCTGTTTCAGCTACTGCACCAGGAATGTTAGCTACTGAGTAGTGTAATACTCCTTCTTCAACGAAGATTGGGTTATCGTGACTTGTTGGACGTCCTTCAGTGTATTCAGTTGTACCACCTTGGTCGATAGCTACGTCAACAATTACACCACCATCAGGCATATCTTTAATCATTTCTTTAGTAACAAGTTTTGGTGCTTTAGCTCCTGGAATTAACACTGTACTTACTACTAAATCAGCTGTTTTAATTGCATTTCCAATATTTAATTTATTAGAGTAAACTGTTTCTACTTTACCACCAAAGATGTGTGATAATTCAGTTAAACGATCAAGGTTAACGTCTAACATAGTTACACGAGCTCCTAATCCAGAAGCTGCAGTTGCTGCTGCAGTACCTGCTACCCCTGCACCAATAACTACAACATGTCCTGGTTGAACACCTGGAACACCTTGTAATAATTTACCTTTACCACCTTGAACTTTTGATAAGAATCTAGTTCCTTCTTGAATAGCCATTCTACCTGCAATTTCACTCATAGGTCTTAATAATGGTAATCCACGACCTACTTTAACTGTTTCAAAAGCAATACCAATTGTTCCTGAATCAACCATTGCTTTAGTTAATTCTGGGTCAGCTGCTAAGTGTAGATATGTATAAATAATTAATCCTTTTCTGAAATATTTGTATTCAGAAGGAATTGGTTCTTTAACTTTGTAGATTAATTCAGATTTATTCCATACATCTTCTGCTTTATCTAATAAAACAGCCCCTACTTTTTCGTATTCTGCATCTGAAATCCCCGAAGCAAGTCCTGCTCCTTTTTCAACATATACTGTGTGTCCGTCATGAACTAATTCCCCTACAACACCAGGTATTGCTGAAACCCTACTTTCGTTATTTTTAATTTCTGTTGGTACTCCGATAATCATTTCCCTTACCTCCTTAATTTCTTTGTACTTCTATAATAACACATATTTTTCTGTAATGAAAGCGATTTTCTAATGAAAATAACTTTGAAACTATTTTCTTTAAATATTTATTTTTTAAGTATTAAAAAAAGGGATAAGTATAGGGATACTCATCTTTAAAGAATTCAAAAATATATTTATTTTTTTATAAATGAAAAGAATATAGAAAAAAACAGAAATTGTTTTTTTCAATTCATACAGTTTATTTATTGGATTATTGTAAATAAATTATTTATCATTATTTATTATTTTTCTTTATTAATTTGTATAAATAATATAAGTTAATAGGTATAACAACAAAAAAATGAAAAAGAAATTTGAAACAATAAATTCATTTGAAAATATTATTTTCATTTTCAAATTAATTTAAATTAATATGAAACACAATTTTTAAAAATGTTTTTATAACTGTTTAGTTCCAAGAAATAAAAAAAGCATTAAATTATTATGCGAAAATAAATAATTACTTTTCATTTAGTAATAAGATTATTTATACTAAAAAAACTTTGTTATGTGAATAACATAACAAAGTTTTTCTACTTATTATCTGCTGTAGTACTCAACGATAAGTTGTTCGTTGATTTCTGGGTGTAATTCACTTCTTTCAGGGAATCTTACTAATGATCCTTCTAATTTATCAGCATCAAAAGTTAAGTATTCAGGAACGAAGTTTGTAATCTCAACAGCTTCTTTAATGATGTCTAGGTTTCTAGATTTTTCTCTTACTGAAACTACTTGACCTGGTTTAACTGCGTAAGAAGCGATATCTACTTTTTTACCATCTACAAGAATATGTCCGTGGTTAACTAATTGTCTAGCTTGACGGTTAGTTCTAGCTAATCCTAAGCTGTATACTACTGAATCTAAACGAGTAGCAAGTAATGCCATAAAGTTAGCACCATGTAAACCTTGAAGTTTACCAGCTTTATCGAATAATTTACGGAATTGTTTTTCATTCATTCCATGTAAGTAACGAAGTTTTTGTTTTTCTTGTAATTGTAAACCATACTCAGATAGTTTTTTTCTTAAGTTAGGACCATGTTGTCCTGGTGCGTAAGGGCGTTTTGCTAACTCCTTACCAGTACCGCTTAGTGAAATACCTAAACGACGAGATTTTTTCCAAGTTGAACCTGTAAAACGAGCCATTTTGTGCTCCTCCTTTTTCTTTTTGTTTTTATGTATTTAGTAAAACAAAAAGCACGATTATCGTTGTTGTATATGTTATAAAACTGGAACTTCGCCTAGCAGCATAGGCTACGAGTTGCCACATTAATAAATGTATAACATAGAGGCAATAACAATTAATCCACTGCTATTATTTTACACAAAGAATAGTTTATCATTATTTTAAATAATAGTCAACTATTTTAATTAAAATTTTATTTATCACATAATTCTAAAAACTTTTTAAATATATTAAATTCTAAATCAACTTCTGGATGCCATTGAATCCCAATTAGTTTGCCATTTTCAATAGCTTCTATTGTTCCATCTTCAGCAATGGCTGTAACTTTAAACCCATCTGCTACTTTGTTAATAGCTTGATGATGAATTGTATTTACAAGAGATTTTTTTCTCCATATAAAGAGTATAAAAAAATGAGTTTTTTTCGACAGTTATATTATGTTTTATTAAACCATTCTCACTAGTATGATTTTCTATATGTTGTTTTAGCGTTCCGCCAAAAAATACATTCAAGCTTTGTAAACCACTACAAACGCCGAGAATTGGTTTATTTAATTTATTAAATACTTCTATTAATCTAAAGTCTAATTCATCTTCATAATCATCTTCTGGATACTCTATATTTCCATCAGGTTCTTCACCATAGTATTTAGGGTGAATGTCCCTGTCTCTTCCAGCAATAATAAGACCGCTACACATGGCAGCAATTTCCTCTATTCCATTTTGTGAGCATACAGGAAATAAAATGAATCCTGCTCCTTCTGCTACATCAGAAAAATATCCATTTACATATAATCTTCTTTTTTCCAAACCTGTAGCAGACTTATAATCAACACTTCTTCCCGAAATTGCAATTATTTTCATGTGTTAGTCCTCCTTATCTCATTTATAACATAACTTTAAAAAGTTTATAGTTATATATTATATAAATTTTAATTAATATTGTCAAGTTAACTTTAAACTTAAATATATTAATCATATAAAGCAAAAAAAAAGACACCAAAGAGATTCTTTGATGTCTTGACGCAATTGGTATAAGACCAATATTAACGTTTTGAGAACTGAGGAGCACGTCTCGCACCACGAAGACCGTATTTTTTACGTTCTTTCATACGAGGGTCACGAGTTAGTAATCCTGCAGGTTTTAAATCTTTACGGTATTCTGGGTTTACTTCTAGTAAAGCACGTGCAATTCCATGACGGATTGCTTGAGCTTGTCCTGTGTATCCTCCACCGATAACGTTAACTAAAACGTCATAGTTACCTGTAGTAGATGTAACTTCTAAAGGTTGCATTAAATCTAATACTAATGATTCTAATGGTAAGTATTCACGCATTTCTCTGTTGTTAATTACAACTTTCCCTGTTCCAGGTACTAATCTTACACGTGCTACTGAGCTTTTACGGCGTCCTGTACCGCGATATTCTACTTGTGCCATTTAATTATTTCCTCCTATATTATCCACGTAATTCGTATTTTTCTGGTTTTTGTGCTGCATGTGGGTGTTCTGCTCCACGATAAACGTGAAGTTTCATTCCTTGAGCTCTACCTAAAGTATTTTTTGGTAACATACCTTTGATAGATAGTTCTAAAAGTTCTTCCGGATATTTTTCTACCATTAATCCAGCAGTTCTTTCTTTTAACCCACCTGGGTGCATTGTGTGACGACGGTAAATTTTATCAGTTAATTTTTTACCAGTTAACACAATTTTCTCAGCATTGATAATGATAACATTATCCCCAGTATCGATATGTGGTGTATAAGTAGGTTTGTGTTTCCCTCTTAAAATTGAAGCTACTTCTGATGATAAGCGACCTAAAGTTTGTCCTTCAGCATCGATTACATACCATTTTTTTTCTACAGTTGATGGCTTTGCCATATATGTTTGACGCATGTCTTTATTTCCTCCTAGATGTTGTTTTAATCTGTCATAACGACTAAGTTTTCCGGGGCTTACTCGTGAAGATATATAAACAATATCACTAGATATATTACCTTATTTAACGGTAAATGTCAAGTTTTTTTCTTTACTTTGTTTATATATATTCATAAATTTTTGCCACAAAAAAATCAGAAATTAAATCTATTTAAATTAAGATCATAATCTAAATAGATTTAATTCTTTTTTCGACTTTTCTATTATATTATTTTATAAGATCCAATGCAACTTTTACGCGTGCTGATACACGTTCTTTTCCTAATAATTCTAAGCTAGTGTTTAGTTCTGGTCCATGCATTGAACCTGTTGATGCGATACGTATAGGCATAAATAGATTTTTACCCTTCACTCCTGTATCTTTTTGAATTGATTTTATTAGGGCTTTAATATTATCAGCAGTGAATTCTTGTATACTATCTAACTTTCCTAAAAAGTCTTCAAATACAACTTTTGTAGAATCTTGTTTTAATATTTCTAATTCTTCTTCATCAAATTCAATATTTTCATTAAAGAATTGTTTTGTTAATTCAACAATCTCTGCACCATAACTCATTTGTGGTTGATATAATGAGATTAATTTTTCAAACCAAGCTCTATTATTTTCTACTTCTTCTTTTGTTGCTACACCTTCTTTTACAAAGAATGGTAATGATAATTCTACAACTCTTTCTAGTGGTTGAGCTTTAATATACTGGTTATTAATCCAAGTAAGTTTATTATTATCAAAGAATGCTGGAGATTTACTTAAACGTTTTTCGTCAAAAATCTTAATAAATTCTTCTTTACTAAAGATTTCTTGCTCACCTTCTGGTGACCACCCTAATAATGTAATAAAGTTAAATAATGCCTCTGGTAAGTATCCAAGATCATCGTATTGTTCTATAAATTGAATAATAGTCTCATCACGTTTTGATAATTTTTTCTTGTTTTCATTAACTATTAACGTCATATGTCCAAATCTTGGTGGTTCAAATCCAAGTGCTTCATATACAACTAATTGCTTTGGTGTATTCGAAACATGATCATCACCACGTAATACATGAGAGATTTCCATTAAATGATCATCAATTGCCACAGCAAAATTATATGTTGCAACTCCATCATTTTTAACAATTACAAAATCACCAAAATCGTGACCTTCAAATGAAAGTTCTCCTTTTACCATATCATCAAAACTGTATGTTCTATCTTGAGGAACACGAATACGAATTGATGGTTTTCTTCCTTCTTTCTCAAACGCTTCTTGTTCTTCTTTTGTTAAGTGTGCATGTTTCCCACTATAACGTGGAGGAAGTCCATTAGCGATTTGTTCTTCTCTTTCAGCTTCTAATTCTTCTGCAGTCATATAACATTTATATGCTTTGTCTTCTGCTAAAAGCTGCTCAGCATATTTTTTGTATATATCTAATCTTTCTGATTGACGATAAGGACCAAATTCTTTTTCTTTTTCGATTCCCTCATCATAATCAAGACCAAGCCAATCCATATATTTAAGTTGACTTCGTTCACCTTCTTCTTTATTACGTTTAAAGTCTGTATCTTCTATTCTTAGTACGAAATCCCCACCATAATGTTTAGCAAATAAGTAATTAAATAATGCTGTTCTAGCATTTCCGATATGCAAATTCCCTGTTGGAGATGGTGCATATCTTACTCTCACTTTTGTCATAGTTATCACCTTCTAGTTTCTTAAAAATTTATATACTAAATAATTATAACATAAATTGTAATTATTTTTTTCAATGAATGTTTAAATATTTATAAATATAATAAGTGCTAAGTTTAATCTCTAAACTTAGCACTTATTATTTATTATTTTATTTCTACTGGATGTTTCAAACTCTTCTCAATTAATGATACCATAGTTTCCACACCCTCTGAGTTCAAGTGAACTTTATCTGGCTCAAAATAATTTTGATTATTATTTGCTACACTATACCAATCAATTATTGTAATATCAGAGTGGCGTTCTTTAAGTGCATCTAACTCTTTATTAACTGTTTTTTCCCAAGTTCTTGGAACCTTAACATTAACAAAGTAAATATCTGCTTTATCAAATTTTTTCACTAGTTCTTCTACTTGAGACTCAGTGAAAAATCCATTAGTCCCCAGTTGGAATATTACTGCTGTATTCTCGTTATTGTAATTAGCATATTGATCTGCTAATGCAGTAGCAGCAGTTAGTTGTCTACTAATTTTACCATCAATTATTGCACCGGGGTATTTTTCTTTTATTTTTTCACCGATATCAACAGTAAGTGAATCACCGATAACTAAAAGCGAGCTATACTTTTTGTCTTCAGATTTATTACCTTCTTGATTGTTATTATTGTCATTTTTATGCTCACTACTATTATTAGTGTTATTTTCATTATTATTTGAGATGAATTGACTCTCTTTATTATTGCTCATCTCAGTTACAAATGCTGTAGAAAGATATGGTACAGATTTACCAAATACTCCCATTGTAAATACAACAGCTACTAAGGCTATTGAAGCAAAGATTATTTTTTTTGTATTATTTTTAAATTTCATTATTCTCTTAAATAGTAAATTAATATAATTTACAAATCCTAACTTTCTTATTGGAGTTTCTACAAACATATAACTTCCAGTTGCTACTAGGATAATTAAAACTATTCTTAATGTAACATAAAATAAGTTTGGATTACCTATTTCTGAAACTGGTGTAGTTACAACTAATATTGGGAAATGCCATAGATATAAACTATACGATATTTTTCCCAATAAAAACAAATGGTTTAAATGATAATAGTTTTGACATGAAAGTATACTGTCTTCCACTACTTATTATAATAATAAGTCCTATTATTGCTACTAATAAGAAACCACCTCTATACAACCATGTATTATACTCAGAAGTGTTTATCATTATACCTATTAAAACTAGAATAGATACAAGTGAAACTATACTGTATATCATATTATCTTTCTTTGTAGTTCTTTCTGATAATCTATCCATTGGATACAATATAGCTCCAACTACTCCAACAAGTAAAGAAAAAGCTCTTGTATCAGTACCAAAATATATTCTATTGATATTATTAATATCAAATAATAGAATATGAGCAATTAATGATACTAAAATTAATGATAAAACTACATAAATAAAATTTTTTTATTTAATTTACTGTTACTATTATTAGATTTACTTTTTTTCTATTAAATATTAGAAAGATTAATGGGAAAAAAACATATAAAATTGTTCTTCAATTGCTAAAGACCATAAATGTTTAAAAGGACTTTGTGATCCAAAACTATCAAAATAGTCTAACTTATGGAAGATATACCACCAGTTGCTACTATAAATGTAACCAAATAAAGCGTCCAAATAACTTTTTTTAAGTAGAACACCATTAAAAAGTGTAATTATTATTAAGACTACAGTTATCATAAAATAAACTGCTGGTAATAATCTCCTTGCTCTTCTTACATAGAAATTGTATAAATTAACCGTTCCAGTACTCTTATATTCTTTTATTATTAATGAACTAATTAAGTATCCCGATAATACAAAGAATAAATCTACACCTAAGAATCCTCCAGGGAGATAATTCGCATCGATATGATAGATTATTACAGCTATAACGGCTATAGCCCTTAAACTATCTATACTCGGTAAATATTTTGTTTTTTTACTCATCTATCATTCCCCCTAATCCTTAAACATAGCTAACCCGACTCTTGATCGGTCTTTTTCTACATCAATAACATAAACATCAACAATCTGACCCTACACTAAGTACGTCTAACGGATTTTTAATATAATTCTTGCTGATTTTAGAAATATGAATCATTGCATCTTGTTTTAGACCTATATCTACAAATGCCCCAAATTGAGTAATATTTCTTATAGTTCCTGATAACTTCATACCTATTGACAAATCGTCGAGTGTAAGAATATCAGATTTTAACAATGGTTTAGAAAAGTTCTCTCTTTCATCTCTTAACGGTTGCTTCAAATCTTTAATAATGTCTTCAAGAGTCTCCATTCCAACACCAATTTTTTCTGCAATATTCTTTTTATCAATTTCTTCTATTTTAGTAGAGAATTCTTCTGTTCCAACTTCTTTTGTAGTTAGGTTAAGTTCTTTTAGTAAATTTTCAGCAGCCTTATAACTTTCGGGATGAATTCCTGTTGCATCAAAAATATTTTTACTATCTGGTATTCTTAAAAAACCTACACATTGTTCATATGTTTTTTTCCCAAGTCTAGGGACCTTTGATATTTCTTTAATTGTCTCAATTTTCCCATTTTCTTGGCGGTAAGCTACAATATTCTTAGCTATTTGCTTATTAACACCCGATACATAAGATAATAGAGAAACAGAGGCAGTATTTATATTTACACCTACCTTATTAACCGCAGTTTCCACGACAAAAGTTAACTCTTTTTCTAAGTATTTTGGTGTTATATCATGTTGGTATTGTCCTACACCAATTGATTTAGGGTCAATTTTTACTAACTCACTTAACGGATCCTGAATACGACGCGCTATTGAAACGGCGCTTCTTTCCTCAACATTGAAATCTGGGAACTCTTCTCGAGCAACTTCACTAGCAGAATATACACTAGCTCCCGCTTCATTAACAATAATATAATCTATTTTAAGTCCTACTTCTTTTAGATTCTCAACTACAAACTTTTCAGTTTCTCTAGAAGCTGTACCATTTCCTATCGCTATTAAGTTAATATTATGTTTAGTAATAAATTTTATTAAATCTTTTTTCGATTTTTCTTGTTTTTCTATAGAAGCTGGCTTATGTGGATAAATTACCATTTTATCTATAAAGTTACCATACTCATCAACAACAGCCATCTTACAACCCGTTCTAAAAGCAGGGTCTATCCCCAGTACTTTTTTATTTTTTAATGGACTTTGCATTAATAGTTGTTTCAAATTCTCCGAAAAAATTACAACAGAATCTTCTTCAGCTTTTTTTGTTAAATCACTACGTATTTCTCTTTCAATAGATGGATAGATTAATCTCTTCATACTATCTTCTATACACTCAAATAGAATTTTGGCAATTTCAGTATCTCTATTACGAGTTATTCCTCGTAATATATATTGACATAAACGCTCTTTGTCATTATCTATACTAACTCTTATAATACCTTCTTTTTCCGCTCTATTTAATGCTAGTATTCTATGTGAAGCAATCTTAGATACTCTTTCTCCATACTCATAGTAATTTTTATAAGTAGAATTTTCATCTTTTTCTTCTCCACCTTTTTTTAATGAAGATGTTATTTGACCAAACTTCTTAGTATTTTCTAATACATACTCTCTATATTTAGCATTGTCTGAAATATTTTCAGCTATTATGTCTAAGGCAAATCTAATGGCTTCTTCTTCATTATTAACTTCTTTTTCATTATTAATATACCTACGAGCTTCTTTGTTTAACTCGCTTAGTGATTTAGGTAATTTCAATATATATTTAGCTAAGTTTTCTAATCCTTTTTCTTTAGCTATTGTTGCTTTAGTTCTTTTTTTCTCTTTAAACGGACGGTATAAATCTTCTACTCTTTGTAATTTATCTTGTTTTAAAATTTCCGCTTTTAAGTCATCAGTTAATAATCCTTTTTCTGATATTAATCTAATAACCTCTTCTTTTCTTTCTTCAAGTGATTTCAAATAATTAAATTCATCTTGTATTAATTTTATAGCAACTTCATCTAAAGAATTCGTTAGTTCTTTTCTATATCTTGCGATAAAAGCTATTGTATTGCCCTCTTCAAGTAAATTAAGTACATTAGTAATATACTTTTCATTTATCTTTAGCTTGGCAGCTAGATTCTTTGTAATAATTTCGTACATTCTATAACTCCGTATTGTTTAAGTAATATTTTCTTGGTACCCTTTGATTTATACAACAAAATATTTCATAACTTATAGTTTTTTGATAGTCAGCAAACTCATCTACTGAAATTTTTTGGTTATTGTATTCACCAAAGACAAGAACGTCATCCCCCGCTTTAATTTTTTCTGAGCATCTTACCATAAGTTGGTCCATACATACTCTTCCTACAATTTCACATTCTTCTCCCGCTACATTCAATTTAAACCTTGTGCTCTTCTTAATAATCCATCTGCATATCCAATCGGAACAGTTGCAATGTACTCATCTTCTGAAGTTTCATAAGATATACCATAACCAACTTTTGTTCCTTTAGGTATTCTTTTTACATGTGTAACCTTACTAACTAATGATGCTACAGGCTCTAATTCTAATTTATTTAATTTTTCTATATTTTTACTTGGATAACATCCATATAACGATATTCCTATTCTAGATAAATTATAATTATCATCTCTATCATTGTATTTTACTGTACCTGCAGAATTTTCAATATGAACATATCTTGGTTTATGTTTAAATAGAGATACTAGTCTATTGAAATTAGCAGTTTGGTAATCATCATAGTCATTATTCTCACCATCAGCATTTGAGTAATGCGAGAACACACCTTCAAATTCTACTTTTGGATAATCAAGTAATTCATCAATTTCTAAAATTTCTTTTTCTTCAAAAGTACCTATTCTATTCATACCTGTTTCAATTTTTACATGAACTTTTAATTTTCCAGTAATTGAATCAAGTTCTTTAATTGCCTCTTCTAACCACTCTTTTGAAGGACAAGTTAAGGAAATATTATTCTCCACAGCATATTTTACATTTTTCGGATTAGTAACACCAAGCACTAAAATTAAACTTTCTTTTATAACTTCTTTTAATTCAAGCGCCTCTTCAAAAGTTGCAACAGCAAAATGCCTTACACCAGTTTCATAAAGTAACTTTGAAATTACTTTAGAGCCTAACCCATAAGAATTAGCTTTTACTATAGCTAATCCTACTTTTTTATCACTTAGGTTATTTAACTTTTCATAATTACGTAAAAGTGCATCTAAATTAACAATTAAGCGTGTTGGTCTATCATTTATCATATTAGTCCTCTCTTTCTAAAACAACAAATGCAACTGCAGTTGTATCCGTATGACTAATTGTTACATGTGTAATATAGTTACCATAAACAATATACGGTCTCCCTTTTTTTCGTCTTTTTAAAAACCTCAATATCATGAAAAAGAAAAACTCTTTTGATATACCTACTCCAAGAGCCTTAGACATCGCTTCTTTAACTGCAAATCTACTAGCTAGATATTCTAGTTTTCGACGGTGATTTGTTATTTTTATTGAATTCATTTAATTCATTATTTGTATATAATTTTTTTAAGTCGTGTTTTTATTATTAATATACTTTTTCAAAACGAATAATATCAACAATATCACAACCAATACCATAAATCATTTGTTACCTCTTTATTAACCTTTTTTTCTATTATATCATTAATGCAGATTTTATGAAAGCTACCTACATAAAAAAATAATAAATCCCAGTATTCCACTGAAATTTATTATTTTTTTTCAATTTAATTTTTCAAATAGTTTTTTTCAATAATATCTCTATTAAGGTTTGTTCCTATTACTACAGCATTATTACCTAAAGAGTTATTATTACCTGTTATTTCATAATTATTTCCTACAAGATCAAACTTATAGTTATTACCTTGGATTGTTAAGTTACCTTTTACCCTTTCTACTTTACCTACTTTATTAGACATCAAGTAAAGCAAAGTATAACTTAGTTTATCTAAGGAAGTTACACCTATATTTTTTAAAGTATATTGCTCCAATTTTTTTTCTGGTTGTTTTTTTGTCAATTTTAAATTTCAAAGTTAATTTATTATCAGTTTCTAAGAAAATACCAGTTGTAGAAAAAATATAATCCCATGTCTCATTATCCCATTTAGAATAGTGTTTGAAGGGGAATTTTATATCTCTATTTATATTGAGTGCATTTTTTATTTCAATAAACTGACTTTCATCAAGGCTTTCTGATTTACTAACTACTACTATTCCATTATAAAAATAATTCTTCTTTTACATATTCACTGTAGTTTTCAAGGATATTTTTCATAATTTTTAGCATCTATTATTAATATTGGTAGTCCCAACTCTATTCTTTCATAACTTATTTTTTTTATTTTTTTTCTATAATATTATTAATTTTAGCAACTCCACTTGGTTCTACTATAAGATAGTCAGGATTTAAAGTATTCGCAATTGTCAAAAATTGAATGTGTAAAAATCAAGATTTGTAGAACAACAAATACAGCCATTTGTTAATTCCCATACTTTTTACATCATCTTCATTATCACCTATATCACTTTTTAAATAATCGCTATCTAAATTTAAATCACCAAACTCATTTTCCAAAATTACTATACTTTTATCAGTCTTTTCAACAAGTGACTTAATAAATCTTGTTTTCCCAGAGCCCAAAAACCCTGATACTAGTATAATTTTTCATAAAAAAACACCACCTAAAAAAATAGCGGAAAAAGCTAACCAACTTTTTCCGCTATTATTTTTTTTATTCTTCTTCCAAAATTACAATTGGTTTAATTAAATCAGCTGGTTTATCTTTCATTAATAATAATGCGTCTTCAACTTTATCAAATCCATGGAATCTATGTGTTAATAAATGAGTAACATCTAATTTTCCACATTGGATTAATTTAGCAAGTTTTTCTATTCTTAATCTACCACCCTGGCATTAATCCACCTATAATTTGTTTGTGTCCCATACCTACTCCCCATTCTACACGAGGGATGTTGATGTAAGTACCTTTTCCTAGGTAGTTAACATTACCTACTTTACCACCAGGTTTTAGACATTTAATAACTGGTTCCATAGTTTGAACTCCACCACCAGCAATAACTGCTTTATCAACACCTTGGCCATTAGTTAATTTTAAGACTTGTTCATCAATTGAGCCATCTTTATAACCGATAAAATCAGTTGCTCCATATTTTCTAGCAACTTCACGACAAATTTCACGAGTACCTACCGCGATAATTCTTGAAGCACCTCTTAAATTAGCTCCTGCAACAGCCATTAGACCTACTGGACCAATTCCCACTACTAAAACTGTATCTCCAAATTGAACATCAGCTAATTCTACACCGTGGAATCCTGTTGGAACCATGTCAGATAACATACATGCTTCTTCTATACTTACACCTTCTGGTATTAAAGCTAAGTTACCATCTGCATCATTTACATGGAAATATTCTCCAAACATTCCATCTTTAAAGTTAGAGAATTTCCAACCTGCTAGCATTCCCCCTGAGTGCATAGCAAATCCAGCTTGAGCTTCAAGAGAATTCCAGTCTGGTGTAATTGCTGCAACCATGACTCTATCTCCCACTTTAAAGTCTTTTACTAATTCTCCGACTTCAGCAACAATACCACATCCTTCATGACCTAATATCATGTCTTCCCTTTCTCCGATAGCTCCTTCCCAAACTGTATGCACATCAGATGTACAAGGTGACAGTGCTAAAGGTTTTACTAAGGCATCATTTGGGCCACAATATGGTTTTTCTTTTTCAACCCAACCGATTTCCCCTATTTTTTTCATTGCAAATCCTTTCATAATGTTCTCCTCCTTTAGAATTTGTTGTCTTAATTATCTCATTATTATTCACGTTTTTCAAGCTAATTACACGTTTAAAAATCACTATATAACTAATATTATTTTATTTTAAGTAATTTAATACTATAATAATTAAAACAAGTATTAAATTTATAGTATTTAGTAAGTTAAGATTATTAAACTAACTTATATTTATAGAAAGTAATTATATAATTTGTATAAATCAACTTACAAAAAAAGAATGATTACCATGCGATAATCATTCTTTTTTGTTAATCTCTATTGCTTCCTAACAAGATAAACACAAATCTTAGTAATTCCATTAAAGCAACTACTGCTGCTGCTACATAAGTTAATGCAGCAGCTGTTAAAACTTTACGGCAATGTCTATTTTCCTGTTCATCTACAATATTTAAATCGACTACTTGTTCCAATGCACGTTTAGAAGCATCGAATTCTACTGGCAGTGTTACTACTTGGAATAATACTGCAAATAGCATAAATCCAACACCAACCCATGCAATAGTATAACCAAACTTACCAATTAATCCTGTTAATAAGAAACCTACCATTATTAAAATTATTGATAGGTTTCCACCAAGATTTGCTAGTGGAACTAGAGAGTGTCTCCATCTCATCGGTTTGTAGTCTGCTACTTTATCTTGAATAACGTGTCCAACTTCATGAGCTGCTATGGCCACTGATGCTACAGTAGGTTGTGAGTAAACTATTGGTGATAATACCACTATATTTTGAGTTGGATCATAATGATCTGATAACTCTACCTCACCTCTTACTACTTGAACACCTGTAATACCATTTGCTTGCATAATAATCTCTGCAACTTCTTTTCCAGTTAAACCTGATTTTGTTCTTACTTTTTTTATATCTTTCATATGTTCTTTTTTTACTTTTAAATTGTGCCCATAATGGGATCAACATAATTAGTAAAAAAAGTAAATTATATAACTACCTGACATTCCATAATATCCTATAGGCATATATATTACCTCCTAAAAGTAAAGTATTAATAGAATTATACCATGTTCTAAAAATTAATTGCTAGTGTTTTTGACTATCTTTTTACTATTGAAATTTTTTTATAAATTTTCTTAAAGTATATTTCTATAAAATCACCTACTAAAAATCCTCATTATTTTATATAAACTATTATTATATATTAAAAAAATTTCGTTTAATAGCTATAATATCATAAAAAGAATCAAAACGGACATATATACAGAATGTCCGTTTGATTTTTAAAATCTAACAATTTTTTAATAATAAAATTAATTTCTTTGTCTAGAAAGTAATTTTATTGGGGTTCCTTCAAAATTAAATGAATCTCTAATTCTATTTTCTAAAAATCTCTCATATGAGAAGTGCATTAGTTCCGGATAATTCACGAAGAACACAAATGTTGGAGGATTAATCGCAACTTGTGAAGCATAAAAAATATTAAGCCTTTTACCTTTATCCATTGGTGTTGGGTTCATTGACACTGCATCTACAACAATCTCATTAAGAGTTGAACTTTGAATGCGACGTTGTCTATTTTCATAAGATTCTTTAATTAATGGAAAAATACTGAATACTCGTTGTTTTGTTTTAGCCGAAACATAAACTATTTTAGCATAGTCTAAATACGCAAAACTATCTCGAATTTTTTCATCAAATTCTTTCATTGTTTTATCATCTTTAGCTATTGCATCCCATTTATTAACAACAATAATTACACCCTTACCCTGATTCATGAGCATAACCTGCAACTTTTTTATCTTGTTCAATAATACCCTCTTCAGCATTAAGAACAACTAAAACAACATCAGAACGTTCAATTGCCTTTAGTGATCTAAGTACCGAATATTTTTCACAGTTTTCGTATACTTTTCCACGTTTTCTAATACCTGCTGTATCAATTACTACATATTCATCACCATTATACTTAAAGTCTGTATCTATAGCATCACGAGTTGTTCCTGCGATTTCTGATGCAATAACACGTTCTTTTCCTAATATTGTATTAATTAAACTCGATTTTCCTACATTTGGACGCCCAATAAGAGAAAATCTAATTTTCTCATCTTCTTCATCTTCCTCAAGAACTTTAAAGTTTTTACAAACTTCATCTAATAAGTCTCCAATACCTAGTCCATGAGATCCCGAAATTGGAAATGGATCACCAAAAGCCTAATGAATAGAAATCATAAATCATGTGATTCATATCAAAATTATCAATTTTATTGACTGCAAGAACTACTGGTTTATCCGTTTTATATAGTAATTTTGCAACTTCTTCATCATCACTAGTTACTCCATCACGTCCATTAGTTAGAAAAATTATAACATCTGCTTCATCTATAGCTAACTCTGCTTGAGCTCTAATTTGTTTTTGGAATGGAGTATCTTCTAATTCAATTCCTCCAGTATCAATCATAAAGAATGAATAGTTAAGCCATTCAGCTTTAGAGTAAATTCTATCACGTGTTACCCCAGCTACATCTTCTACTATAGAAAGTCTATCTCCAATAATTTTATTAAAAATTGTTGATTTACCTACATTTGGTCTTCCAATAATAGCAACTGTTGGTTTCGCCATTTTTCTACCTCCATAATTTTATATTTTTGTAAAAAATAAAAGCAATAGACAAGTTAATCTACTGCCATTATTTCTTTATTTTATAAATTAAAGTTCTAAATCTTTGAATTTATCCCCTACACTAAAAGAAGTATCTTCTTCTTTTAAAAATGAAGTATCAAATTCTGGTTCTTCTTTAACCTCTTCTTTAACAGGTTTTTCCTGTAACTCTTTAATTGATAAAGAAAGTCTTTCATTTTCGAAATCAACGTCTAATACTTTGACACTAACTTTATCTCCAATGTTAAGAACATCTGTTACATTATTTACTCTATCATGAGAGATTTGAGAAATGTGCACTAGACCTTCTACATCATCCATAACTTCAACAAAAGCACCAAATGCAGTAGTATTTCTTACTACTCCCTTCTAATACATCTCCAGCTTTAATAGTAGCTCTTGCTACTTCCCATTGAGTTGGTAATAATGTTTTTGCTGATAATGAAATTTTTTCATTTTCTTTATCTACTGCAATAACAGCAACTTTTACAGTATCTCCTACTGAAAGTGCATCTTCTACTTTCTCAAGACGACTATGAGAAATTTCTGAGATATGTAGTAAACCATCAACTTCTCCAATATTCACAAAAGCACCGAAGTTTGTAATGCGACTAACTTTACCTTCAATTACATCGCCCTCATTAATATTTCCATATACTTCTGCTAATTTTTTAGCTTTTTCTTCTTCCAAGATTACACGTCTATTTAAAATAATTTTATTTTTAGCTTTATCTACTTCTTCGATTTTGAATGTATATTCATTTCCTACAAACTTAGATAAATCTTTTCTAAACTTAGTATCAATATATGATCCTGGTATAAATGCACGTAGACCATCTACATCAGCTAATAATCCACCTTTAGTTTGTGAAGAAACTGTAGCTGTGATATACTCACCATTTTCGAATTTTTCGATTAATTGAGCCCATGATAACTCCATTAATTTTCTATATTCTGCATTTTCTAAAATTTTGTGTGATAAATAAATAACTCCTGGTACGTCTTCAGATCTTTTTTCACGGTCTGTACGAATACCTGTTACTTGTGCTTCTACCTCATCACCAACTGATAATACTTCTTCAATATTTTCAAATGGTTTTCTAGTGATTTGATTGCGTAAAATAACACAATCATACTGTGCACCCGCAACATCAACGTAGACTTTATCATTTTCAATCTTTGATACAGTACCTGTTACTTTATCTCCTTTTTTTAGCATTTCTGAGCTGTTTAATAATTCCTCAAATGAAGTTGTCATTACTTCTAATCCTCCTGTGCTTACAATACATACTATAGTAGTATTATACAATAAAATATATATTATGTCATTAATTTTACGTTAATTTCTTAACTCTTTTTTTATTTCATCTAAAATTTTTGCTTCTTCTTCGTTTAAATCATAGTTTTCTAATAGATCTGGTCTTCTAATATAAGTTCTTCTTAAACTTTCTTTCATACGATATTTTTCTATATTTTTATGATGACCCGATGTTAAAACATCCGGTACTAGCATTCCCTTATAATCTTTTGGCCTAGTATATTGTGGATATTCCAATAATCCTGTTGAAAAAGAATCGTCTTTATGTGATTCTTCTTTCCCTAAAACATCTGGTATTAATCGAGCTATACTATCGACCATCGTCATTGCAGCAAACTCTCCACCAGTTAGTATAAAGTCACCAATAGATAATTCATCAGTAACCAAGTACTCTCTAATTCGCTCATCATACCCTTCGTAATGCCCACAAATAAAAATTAAATGGTCTTCTTTTGATAACTCTTCAGCTTTCTTTTGATTAAATCTCTCACCTTGAGGACACAATAAAATTATGCGAGTTTTATCTGTTTATTTAAACTTTCTACAGCATTAAATATTGGTTCAGGTTTTAAAACCATCCCTTGTCCGCCTCCAAATGGATAATCATCAACTTGATTATGCTTATTACCTGAAAATTTTCTATAGTCAACAATATTTATATCAAGTATATTCTTATCTCTAGCTTTTTCCTAATATCGAATGATTAAGTGATGTAAACATATCTGGAAATAATGTTAAAAATATCTATTTTTCATTAATCTATTAATCCTTCCATAATCTCAATATCAATCTTTTTATTTTGTACATCAACATTTTTCACTACATCTGCAATATAAGGTATTAAGATTTCCTTACCATTTTCCCCTTTTATTACCCAAACATCGTTGGCTCCAGGAGTTAATATTTCCACAACCTCACCTAGTAGCATATTATTTTCATCAAAAACTCTACAACCAATTATTTCATGAAAATAAAATTCATTCTCTTCTAATTCAGAAATATTCTCGGAATCAACTTTCAATTGTAAATTTTTAAATTTTTCAGCTTCATTAATTGAGTCAATTCCTTCAAACTTAACTAATAAACTGTTTTTATGAGAACGATAGCTCTCAACTACAACTTCTTCTATAACCTGATTTCCTCTTGTTATTAATAATTTACTACCTTTTTTTAAATCTTTCTTCTTCAAAAATCTGTAGAAGAAATAACTTTTACTTCTCCTCTTAATGAATGAGTATTTACAATTTTACCCACTTTTTAATCGCATACTAATCTCCTTTTTATTTTTTTACTTTTTATTCTAATTATATATGATATATTCTCTATTATTATTATTGTTATACATAATCCAATTAATAATGTTGAGATTCTATTCCAGTTTCTATATTCTATATTATTTACAAGAAGATGACCAATTCCTCCTGCTCCAACCATACCTAAGATTGTTGAATTTTTAATATTGGATTCAAATCTATACAATACTATTGAAATAAATTCCGGGAAAATATCCATTAAATATTATTTTTTTATATAACTCACAAAACTTCCTAATCCTAAACTTTTCGTTGTTAATAATATATTCTCCTGTATACTTTCGAGTACTTCTGAATACATTTTTGTTATTACACCAACTGTATAAATATATAAAGCAAAAAAGCTACTTATCATTCCTGGACCAAACCCTCTAAAAAATATAAGAGCAACAATGATTGGTGGAAATGTTCTTAAAATATTTATAACTACCTTACATATCACTGCATTATACTTTCCAAATAAGTTTACTGAAGAAAAATATGATGTGAAGATTGCTGTAATTGCTGCGAAAATTGTTGCAAACAATGCAATTTCAAGACTCACTAATAATTCACTTAACATTTTCCCAAAATAATTAGTATCTGGATGAAATAATCCTATTATTAAAACTTTTAATTGTTTTAAGCCTAGTAAAAATCTCTCATTTGTTATATTAACAAATTTACTTACATATATTACACTCCCCAACAATACTGCAGGTACAATCACCTTAACACTATATTTTTTTCAAAAATAAAAATCGTTATATGTAACATTTATCTTATATTCTCTACTTCTAAAAATAATAGCTAATCATATCCATAATAAATATTAATAGAATTAATATTAGTATAATTAATGATACCCTATCATATCTAAGATGATTAAGCTCTTGCCATAATCTTTGACCAATTCCACCTGCTCCAACTAAACCAAGAACACTTGCTCCTCTTATACTTGATTCTAACATTAGAAAATAAACTGATATAATAACTGGTTTTAAATTTGAAATTATCGCTGTTTTATATATTGCAAATTTTGAAACACCCTAAACATTCTATTGCTTCTAAATGTTTAACATCAACTTCTTCTGCATATTCTTTTTAATAATTTAGAGGCTGTAAGGAGGTTTATTATATACATACATATAAAAACCACTAAATACTCCTGTACTAAATAAACTAACTAAAAATAGCAGCAATAATTAAAAAAATGGAATTGTTCTAAAAAAATTGAAAAAGATAGCACTTATTATTCTTGGTATAACCTTCAATTTAAAAAAAGTACATTAGTTGTTAAAGGTAAAAACCAGTAAAGCTGTAAATAATGCTAGAATTGTTGAAAAATAATGCAATATTTATTGTTTCCAATATTGGTTGTTTTAATTCATTTAGTATACTAAAAGTCAATAGGAAACCATCCTTTTTTTAATAGGTTTTGAATCCTGCTAAATCCTACTGAAAAAAATCATTAGAACTATAAAAATTCAAAAAGATATACTAATTAAAAAAATATAATAGATATTACTAATAAAAAGTTTATTTAATGATTTTTTTTAATTATAAAGTTCTTTAAATTCATAATCATTCACCTTATCAGAATCTTTATAAAATAAAAATTTTTTTCCGTCTTTCAATCCTAATATTTTTTTGTACAATATTTTTTTAGCTAATTCCTTATCATGTAAGTTTATTAGAACCGTTATGTTATTTTTCAGTATTTAATTTTTTTTAAAAAGTATCCATTATTAATGATGTATTTTTTTCATCTAAGCTACTTACAGGTTCGTCAGCTAATAATAACTTAGGTTGCTGTGCTAATGCCTTCGCTATAGCAACTCTCTGTTTCTGACCACCGGATAAGTATTTTGATTTTCTAAAAGCTTCTTCCTCTAAACCAACCTTTTTTAAATATTCTATACCTTCATTATAATCTTTTTTAGTATATCCAAAAAAATAAATTCAGAAAAATTTTTTTCTTAGCTAGATATGGGGTTAATACATTTTCTATGGTATACAAATTATCCAATACATTATAATCTTGAAATATAAATGATATGTCTCGACGAATTTCTTTAAGTTGTTTCTTACTACTCGATAAAATATTTTTATTATCAAATATTATTTCACCTTTTTGAGGGATATTAAGCATATTTAAACACCTTAATAATGTGGACTTACCAGCACCACTTTTCCCTACAATAGCTATAAAAATCATTATTTTCCACCTTAAATGAAATATTGTCTAAAAATAGTCTTATTTCCATATTTAAATGTCAGATCTTTAATCTCTAATCCCTTATTATTCACCTTATCACCCCATTCAAATTACTCTTGATAATAATTTTTAATAGTAAAAATTTCATAATTATTATTATATCACTTTATATAATATTTTTTTCAGTAATTAATAGAAAAAAACTTATTACTTTTTAAAAACAAAAAAAGTAATAAGTTCTTAATACTATTTTACAAATTCTTCAATTTCTTCAACTGATAGACTTGAATCACAAACAACTTTAACATTATTTTTCTCAGAGACAACCAGTCCTGGAACTGTTTTTACATTATATTTTTCTCTGAATTTTTCAATTCCTTCTGCATCTTTAAAAATCTTCACTGTTAATAAAATATGCATTTAGTTTATTAACTTCAACAACTTGAGATAATTTCGGCATAAATCTTCTACAAAATGGACAAGTAGCTCTACCAATAAAAAGTATAAACTTATCCTCTAATTCAACTTTTTCAAAAGCTGTTTTTGAATCGATTTGTGTAAAATTCTCTAAATATTCTTCAAATGTTTTTTCCATGCTTGACACACTCCTGTAAATTATAATACTTAATTCTACTACCAATTTTGCTTATAATCTATTTATTTGCTCAAAAAAAGTAGTATACTTTTGTACACTACTTTTTACTCTATTCAAAAAATGGGGCGGCTGAAGGGAATCGAACCCTCGAATGTCGGAACCACAATCCGATGCGTTAACCACTTCGCCACAACCGCCATAGGCTAAAAATAAAAAAATGCCTTGAGACAGAGTCGAACTGCCGACACATGGAGCTTCAATCCATTGCTCTACCAACTGAGCTATCAAGGCAAAATGGCGGTCCCGACGGGAATCGAACCCGCGATCTCCTGCGTGACAGGCAGGCGTGATAACCGCTACACCACGGGACCTAACTCTTATTCTCAATTCAATTCAAATGGTGACCCGTACGGGATTCGAACCCGTGTTACCGCCGTGAAAGGGCGGTGTCTTAACCACTTGACCAACGGGCCAATAAAAAAACGGAGCAGGAGGGATTTGAACCCTCGCGCCGGTTTCCCGACCTACACCCTTAGCAGGGGCGCCTCTTCAGCCTCTTGAGTACTACTCCAACTCCACAGGTAGGACTCGAACCTACGACCCTCTGATTAACAGTCAGATGCTACTACCAACTGAGCTACTGTGGATAAATATTCATTTTGTAACGAACAAATATAATTATACATAACTATCTATATTATGTCAATAGTTTTTTTATATTTTTTTATTATCAATATGTTTTTACCCTTATTTTATACAAAGTAAGTAGCTTAAGAAATCTAATTTCTTAAATTAGATTATTTTTAGCAAAAAAATGTTATAAAGTCATTTTCTTTGTACATTTTTTTATTTTAAATATACTAATATATTAAAAAAATCGAATAAAGTTTATTGCTTTATTCGACTCTTTAACTATATAATTTTTATAATTTACTAAATAATTTTACTTCCGGATATTTATCATTGAACCAATTCATAGCAAAGTCATTTTCAAATAAGAAAACATAATTATCGTATAAATCTTTAACCAAAATACTTCTTGAGCTTGACATATTTTCATTAATTGATTCTTCATTTTCAATCCAACGAGTAGTTTTTTGTCCTATTCGTTCCATGATAACTTCTGTATTATATTCATTTTTCATACGATGCTCAAACACTTCAAACTGAAGTTGTCCTACCGCTCCTAAGATAATTTGGTTCGTATGCAATGTTTTATAATACTGAATTGCACCTTCTTGCACTAATTGCTCGACACCTTTGTGGAAATGTTTTTGCTTTAATACATTTTTCGCTGAAACTTTAACAAATATTTCTGGAGTAAATGAAGGTAAAGCCTCAAATTCAACTTTTTTATTTTGATAAAGAGTGTCTCCTATTTGATAATTTCCACTATCGTATAGTCCAATAATATCACCTGCATAAGCAACATCAACAGTTTCTTTATCATCAGCCATAAAGTTAGTAGAACGAGAAATCTTTAATTTTTTCCCTGTTCTTGCTAAATATACATCCATTCCTCTATTGAATTCTCCCGAACAAACTCGTAAAAATGCAATTCTATCACGATGTTTAGGATCCATATTAGCTTGAATCTTGAAGATAAATCCTGAAAAATCAGCATCAGTTGGATTAATATCTTCTTCATGTACGCCACGTCGACCTTTAGGAGTTGGGGCATTATCAACATAATAATTTAAGAAGCTTTCTACTCCAAATGAAGACAATGCAGAACCAAAGAATACTGGAGTTTGTTCACCTTTAAGTTGTTTTTCATAGTCATAATCAACACCAGCTTCTGTAATTAATATCATATCCTCAACGCATTTTTGATACATCGCATCATTTGCTAATGGATTATCATCAACTATGTTATACTCTTCATCTAATTCAACAAAATCACTATCTTCTTTAAAAGGTTCGATATAATGATTTTTTCTATCCATAATTCCAAAGAAATTTTGCCCCATACCTACCGGTAGGTTCATTGGATATGTTTCTATTTCTAACTTTTCTTCGATTTCCTCAAGTAACTCTAATGGATCTTTAATTTCACGGTCAAGTTTATTAATGAAAGTAAAAATTGGAATACCTCTCATACGACAAACTTTAAAAAGTTTTAGTGTTTGTGCCTCTATCCCTTTTGCACCATCTATTACCATCACTGCACTATCCACCGCCATAAGAGTACGATAAGTGTCTTCTGAGAAATCTTCGTGTCCAGGTGTATCTAATATATTAATAATTTTATTATCATAATCAAATTGCATTACTGAAGATGTAACAGAAATCCCTCTTTGTTTTTCTATGTCCATCCAGTCACTCTTCGCAAATTTACCTGTTTTTTTACCTTTTACTGTACCTGCCTCACGGATTGCACCACCGAATAATAGTAATTTCTCTGTTAATGTTGTTTTACCTGCATCGGGGTGAGAAATAATAGCGAAGGTTCTTCTTTTTTCTACTTGTTCTTTTATTTTTTCTAACACGTTATTATCCTTTCAATTTTTATTCAATACCAAATTTCTTCTTAGCTTCATCTACTGCTATAATTGGATCTGAATGCCAAACTTTTTTTCCACCTTTTAGAATTTCATAATCTTCACGGCCCTTAGAAGCTAAAATAACGACATCCCCTGGCTCAGCTAATTCTATTACACGTTTAACGGCATCTGTTCTAAACCATACTTTTTCATAGTTTTTATGTGTCATACCTTTTTCAATAGCTCCCATAAGAACCTTTACATCTTCGTCACGTGGACTATCAGTAGTAATTATAACATAGTCAGCTTCTGAGATAATTTCACCAATTAATGGCCCTTTAGAAATATCTCGTCCACCTCCCATTCCAGTTAACAATAATGTACGTTTCCCTTTTCTAATTTCTCGTGTTGCTTCTAGTAATTTTTTATATCCATCAGGTGTATGTGCAAAATCACTAATAATATCAATAGGTAAACCATCACCTAAGATTTCCATACGACCATATAAAGCACCTAAACTCGGTAATATACTTACTAATTTTTCTACACTATACCCTTTAACCCAAACTGCTATCATTGCAGCAAGAACATTACTAACCATAAAGTCTCCTATATAATTAGTAGTACATTCAAATGTTCCTTCAGGTGAGTTTAGTGTAAACTGAGTTTTATAAATACCGTTTTCTTTAAATTGCTTAATATTATAGGCATAAAAGTCTGCTGTTTCATCCTTAACAGAATAATTAATTTCTTGATGATAAAGACATTTTGACATTATACCATAATAATCATCATCTTTGTTTAGAACTCCATATTTAGCTTCAGAAAAGTTATTTCCTAATGTAGAGAATAATAGACTTTTGTCATACGCATAAGTTTGCATATCTCCATGAAAATCTAAGTGTTCATGCGTAAGATTAGTAAAAATAGCAACATCAATATCAACATTATAAATTCTTCCTAATGCCATAGCATGTGATGATGCTTCGAATGCTAAGTTTTTAATATTTTCTCTGCGAAGTTCACCTATTTTATTATGAAGTGTAACTACATCAGGAGTAGTATTTCCAAAATACACTGGCTCATTATCATTTTTTCCAAAACCATTCGTCCCAATAAAAGCACTACTTTCATCAAGATTTCTCAACATATTATGAACTAATGTTGAAATACTAGTTTTCCCATTTGTTCCAGTAACAGCAACTGTGTGGACTGCTGGTCCATGATTAATTGCTTTTGCAATCATACTAGCTATTTTTTCTATTTCATGTTCTTTAACAACTATAACAGCACAATTTTCGATATTATAATCTTCATATCGACTTGCTATTACTAATGCTGCTCCTTGTTCTATTACTTTTTCAATATAATTATGACCATCTACAGTATATCCTTTAATAGCCACAAATACATCTCCTTCACCTATTTTCCTAGAATCTTGAGAGATATTATTTACACTTTTTGGAAGCTTTCCATAAATAGTTTTAATTTTTATATTATTAATTATTTCTAATATATTCATACTATCAACCTTTCTTATTTTCTAACTATTAAATTATACCATGCATACCAGTAATACTCAACACTAGACTCCTATAATTTAACTTTAATTTTTTTCTCATAATGTTGCGGATTAACAAAAATCTATTGTAATATATAAAAAAGAAATATATAATTATTAAACGAAGGAGTAACAATGGAACACGAAATTATCTATGAATTATTAAAAACAAATATCTGATAATAATATCTCTAAAAATTACCTTCTCTAATATAAGAAATAAAGAATTAGAATTAGAAAAAAAGTTATCGCAAAACTAGTCAGTATAAAAAAATAATATTAATATCCAATTTGAATATCGTTATAAAAGAGTAATCAAACATACTAATATTATAACTTCCGATTCAGAAGCAGTAAAAAAAGAACTTATAAAAATTATTTGAGTTAGCAAAAAGATATCAATATTGCTACAAGTGATGAGAATATTAATATAAAAAAATTTCAAAAAAATTTAAAAATAAATGTAAATAGAAAAAAAGTCAATACTAGAAATATCTCATTTAATCACAACAATAAAAAAAGAATACTTTTTTTAGATGAAAAAGAAAAAAATACCCTTTTTCTTATTGAATTAGGCATTCAAAAATAAGGAAGGTAAAATTATTAAGAGTAAATTTAATAAATTCAAGCAAATAAATAAGTACTTGGAATTTATTAAACAGGCTACTACTCAGCTAAATACCAATAAACAGATTACTATTTTAGATTTTGGTAGTGGAAAAAGCTATTTAACATTTTCAGCATATTACTATCTTAGTGAAGTCCTTAAACTTAATGTTAAAATTATCGGTATAGATTTAAAAAAAGAAGTGATAGAACATTGTAATAATATTTCTAAAAAGCTTAATTTCAACAATCTAAGTTTTATTTATGGAGATGTCATAGATTACGAAAATAAAGATGAAATAGACATGGTAATTAGTTTACATGCTTGTAATACTGCAACGGATATAGCAATATTAAAAGCATTAGGTTGGAATGCTAAAGTATTTTTTGCAGTACCTTGTTGTCAAAAAGAAATTAATTCACAACTAGGAAATGAATTCTTACCATTTATGTTAAAACACGGTATTATAAAAGAAAAGTTCTCTACTCTGCTAACGGATTCTATAAGAAGTGAAGTTCTTGAAGCATTTGGTTATAAGTCAGATATTGTAGAATTTATTTCAGAAGAAAATACACCCAAAAACCAACTAATACGTGCATACAAAACTTCTACCAAATTGGATAAAGAGAAAATTAAACAAATTGAAAAATTTACTTCTTCTCTCAATATTAAAATGTTCCTTCTAGATGAAGTAGCTAAACTTATATAATTTTTTTATACACCCTTAAATTTGAAAAAAAGCTTTTAGATTAAAAAAATTAATCCAAAAGCTTTTTTTATTTTTATAATTCATTAAAGTCGTATACTTTACCTTTCTGTCTGTTAGGTAATACGGTAGAAATAACTAAGCATACTATTGTTGGTAGTAGCCATGCTAAACTTTCTGCAGCTAATGGTAATTTTGCAATTACATTATTTATAGCTTCAACTTTGAATGTACTTCCGATTACTGTAACTATAGAAATAAGAGTTACTACACACATAGTCAATTGCATACCTAGTTTTGATAATGCAACATATTTGTTTATTATTACAATTAAAAACTAATGCTATAGTAATAGGATATAAGAATAATAACATAGGAACAGAGAATTTAATTACATCTTGTAAACCTATATTAGCAATCCCAAACCCAACTAATGTGAAAATTATAGTATATGTTTTATATGAAAGTTGTGGGAATTTTTTATTAAAAAATTCTGATGTTGCAACAATTAAACCAACTGTAGTTGTAAAACAAGTTAATATAACCATTACTCCTAAAAATATACTTCCATAATTACCAAAGATTGCTCGAGTAGATTCAGATAATACATATGCCCCTTTATTAATTTTAGCATTTGCTATTACTTCAGCAGGAACTGCAAATTTATTTCCTAATAAACCTAATCCTATATATAGTATACTAAATCCAATACCAGTTACTATACCAGCAATCCATACACTAGATAAATATTCTTTTTTATCTTTAAAACCTAATTGTTTTAATGCACTCATTGCAATAATACAAAAAGCAACAGAAGCAAGCGCATCAAGAGTTTGATAGCCTTCTATAAATCCTGTACCAAATGCTAAACTAGTAGTTTCATACGTTGGAGCAGCTGTACCTGCATTATTAAATTTCATTATTCCAAGTATTACTAAAACTACTATTAATATAGCAAACATAGGTGTAAGTATTTTACCAACGCTGTCTAGAATTTTTGTAGGATTTACAGCTAATAAAAACGCACAAACAAAATAAATAGTTGTAAAAATTAAAAGCCATGGTAAACTACTTTCAGAAACAACTGGTGCTACTCCAATATCAAATGCAGTAGCTGCAGTTCTAGGAATTGCAAATAATGGTCCAATTGATAAATAAAGTAATACTAAATATACTGTTGAGAATAAAGGAGAAATCTTTTCATCCATCTCTGCCCCATATCCATTAGGATTAAGAGTACCTACAATAAGTGTAACTATTGCTATACCTACCCCAGAAACTACAAAACCAAAAATTGCTGGCCAAAAATTCTGACCTGAGCTAACTCCTAATGCTGGTGGAAAAATTAAGTTTCCAGCACCAAAAAAGATACCAAATAATAACAAGCCTGTTAAAAGACCTTTTTTCATGATAAATATTTTCCTTTCTTTAATAAATAAAATATACTTTATAATACTACATATGTAATATTATATCAACTAAAATAATAAAAAATACTACTTAAACAAAATTTTATTTTAATAATTAAAAAAATGGGCATGATTAAAAATCATGCCCACCTTAATATTATACTTTTAAATATGTAACCAAAGTAATTGAATTACAAACAATATAGCAAATATATACATTAGTGGATGTATATCTTTCCATTGTCTTTTTGATAATTTTAAAATAACATAAAATATAAATCCAAAAGCAATACCATCATTTATAGACCCAGTTAATGGAATACCAATAATTGTTACAAATGCAGGGAAAGCTTCTGTAATATCAGACCAGTCAATTTTAGCAATACTTTCCATCATAAATGAACCAATAATGATAAGTGCTGGTGACGTAATTGATGGAACTGAAGCTAAACTACTAGCTAATGGGAAGAAGAAAATTGATATTACTACAAAAAATGTAGTTGATAAAGCAGTTAGACCTGTTCGTCCTCCATTAGCAACCCCTGATGAAGATTCTATGTATGCACTTGTTGGCGTACTACCAAATAAAGAAGCGGTAAGTGTTGCTAAAGAGTCTGCTAATAACGCTTCTTTAGCTCTTAATAATTTACCATTTTTCACTAATCCAGCTTGAGTTGCAACTGCTAACATAGTACCAGTTGTATCAAATAATGTTACCATCAAGAATGTAAAGACTATTCCATATAGTCCTAGTTGAATTACATTCATACTTTCAGTCGCTGGATTATATAGTAAACTAAGATCCATATGTGGTATACCAAAAAAATTTTTCTCAATTTTTTTAATAATCCAGTAAAATAACATACTAATGCAGTTACTGCCATTCCAATAAAAATTGCCCCTTTTACTTCTAGCGCTAATAGAACTAAAATAACAAAGATACCGAAAATAGTCATATAAGTAACTGGATTTTTCAGATCACCTAATGATAGGATAGTATGTTCGTTTGCAACTATAATAGCTGAATTTTTTTAATCCTAAAAAAAGGCTATAAATAAAACCAATTGCCGCAGAGATTCCATATTTTAAGTTACTTGGTATCGAATCTATTAAAGCTTTCTCTAAAAACGAGTAGCTGATAATACAACGAAAAATTATTGCTCCTAAGAAAACATGTTGCAAGTAATGTTTTATAACTATAACCAGTTGTTGCTGCTAATGTAGCAAAAATATGAGTTCATCCCCATACCTGGTGCAATAACTATTGGATAATTTGCTCCAAAAAGCCATAATAAGTGTACCTACTAAAAATCGCTAAAAATCGTAGCTGTAAATACTCTGTCTAATGGTATACCTGTAGCAGATAAAACTGCAGGGTTAACAACTAATATATAACTCATAGAGAAAAAAACGTTATAAGTCCTGATACTATTTCAGTTCTTGCATCCGTATTATTCTCTGATAATTTAAAAAGACGTTCTAACATAAAAAGAAAAATTCTCCTTATTTTTTTTGTTTTTTTTAACATCATAATGATATACCTTTTTTTAAATTCTGTCAAGACTACCATCTAATAAATGTTCACTTTTTTTATTATATTTTTTTATATGAAATAGATATATTTAAAAACCCTATAAGTAATAAATAATAATAAAAAAACCTTATATTCATTAATACAAGGTTTTTTTCACGAACGTTATTGTAATTTCATTGATTTTGTAATAGTAATATATTTTTATAAAAATTTTTCGAGAAAAAAATTCTTTTTGTTCTTTCTTCTTTTGGATTATCAAAAATTTCAGTAGGAGTTCCTTCTTCCAACACTATTCCACCATCCATAAAGATAACTTTTATCAGCTACTTCTTTAGCAAAAATTCATTTCATGTGTTACTATTACCATTGTTAATCCCTCTTGCGATAATTCTTTTATAACATCTAGTACCTCTTTCACCATCTCTGGATCTAAAGCACTAGTCGGTTCATCAAATAAAAGAACTTCAGGGGAATTCGCTAATGCACGTGCAATTGCAACACGCTGTTTTTGTCCTCCTGATAAACTTCCAGGATAAACATCTTTTTTATCTTTTAACCCTACTCTATCTAATAATTCAATAGCTTTTTTCTCAATATTTTCTACAGTATCATCACCAAATGTTTTAGGTGCTAATGTAATATTATCTAGTACGCTCATATTTGGAAACAAATTGAAATTCTGAAATACCATTCCAACTTTTTTTCTATATAAATTAATATTATGTTTTGTAATATCTTCTCCATTATATAAAATTTGTCCACTTGTAGGTGTTTCCAATAAATTTATACAACGTAGTGCAGTACTTTTACCACTACCACTAGAACCTAAAATTGCGATTTTCTCACCTTTTTCAACACTAATATTTACACCTTTTAATACTTCTAACTTTCCAAACTTTTTTTATGTAAATCTTTTTATTTCTAATAACAATTTGCTTCACCTACTTCGCTAATTTTTTCTCTAAACGTTTAACCAATAATGATAATATAGACGTAATAACAAAATATATTGCTGCCGCTACTAAGTAAGGACCAAATGTTTGGTAAGTAGCGTTTTTCACAGTATTTGCAGTAAACATAATATCTGCAACACCTACAAAATATACTATAGAAGATTCTTTAACCAAAGAAATAAACTCATTACCTAATGACGGTAAACTATTTTTTAATGCTTGTGGTAAAATAATAAGCTTCATAGTTTGAAAATAACTTAGTCCTAGAGAACGTCCTGCTTCCATTTGTCCCTTTATCAATAGCTAGTATTCCTGAACGGAATATTTCACTTACATATGCTCCTGAATTTATAGATAAAGCAATGATAGCTGACATAAATGGAGTAAATGAAATTCCAACTTCAGGTAATGCAAAAATATATAATCATAATTTGTACTAAAATTGGTGTATTTCTAATTATTTCTACATATATTGTAGCTAAAAATATTAAATACTTTATACGTACTAATTTTTTTGCTAAACAAACTACTATACCTAATATTAAACCTACTAGTAATGCAATAAGTGAAACTTTTTAAAGTTGTTATTGTTGCATCTAAGTATGTTGTGTAATAATTTGGAAGAAAAATCAAACATCTATTTTATACCTCTCTTTTATTCGCTTTGTGCAGCAATTTGAGCATATTTATCAAGTTGTTGTTCAAATTCTTTTTTTCTCTTTGAATTTCTTTTAATTACTGCATTAACTTGTTCTAATAGCTCTTTATTGCTATCATTTTTTTCCTTTTTTTAAACGCTATTGCCATTCCAGTTGCCTCTGGATCATTATCTGCTGTAAAAACTACTTATTTTGATATCACTATACTTTATTCATCGCAATTTTAGCAACATCATCTGGTATTAATACAACATCAATTTTTTTTATTTTTTTAAAGTCTTGTAATAAACTAGGAACATCAGTTAGTGATTGAATGTTACTTTCATCAATTTTTTTCAATTGTTCCTTAGCATAAGTTTCATATGTTGAACCTTTTTGAACTCCAACTTTTTTATTTTTCAAATCATCAACTGACTTGATTTCATCACTATCTTTATTTACAACAAAGATACCTTTACCTGTATAGTATACATCTGAAAAATCAACTGCTTTTTTTCTTTCGTCAGTAGGATTTATACCAGAAATAACCATATCTACTTTATTTGCATTTAATGACGCTATTAATGAATCAAATCCCATTTCTTGAATTTCTACTTCTACACCTAATTTTTTAGCAATTTGTTCTGCTAAGTATATATCTGCTCCAACAACTTTTTTATTTCCATTTTCAGTTGTTAAAAATTCATATGGTGCATAGTCAGGTGATACACCTAAAAACTATTTTTTTCCTTTACTTTTAACTTCTTCAAGTTTATTTTTTTAGAACTACTGCTTGAACATGCAGTTAATGTGAAAAACTGTAATTATTGATGTTATAAATAAAAATTAATTTCTTCATTAGATTATCTCCTTATATTTTTATATTTTTAGAAAAGATTAAGTAACAAATAAAAAAATCTCTTTGCAACTGAAACTAATCAGCTACAAAGAGACGAAAAATTCATGGTGCCACTCTTTTTGATATGCTAAAAAAAGTTATCAATAATAAATAATAACATCTTATAAAAAGTATCCAGAAAAAAATAAAAAGTCTTTTTTTAAAGTTCAAATGAACTTTAAAAAAAGACGAAATAATCCACGTTGCCACTTTTTTTTGGTATTTAGCATACCCACTCAATCTCTTTTAAGGCAGAGTTACCAATTATAAATAATTACCTAAAAAGTGCGTTCATTTAGAAAAAATACTAACCTCTCACCAACGCTAGCTCGCTAAAATTTTTTTACTACACTACTATTCTTTTCTAAGGTTTTGTTTTTTTCATATAATTTTACACCTTATATAATTTATTGTCAAGTATTATTTTTATTTTCTTTGATATTTATTTAAAATTTTTCTCCCTATTATCACGCCTAAAGAACTTAAAACAATAATAATAAAGATACCTAAAAGTAACCATGAGCCTGATCCATATTTTATTGAAGCATCCATAGCTTCAACAGATTGTCCTCTCGCTACCCAATCACTCTTATAAGAATCAGCAAAGAACACTGTAGGAATCCATGCCCCACAAGCACTACCGATATTAATTAAACTAAGAGCTAAACATTGACTTATGATATTATTATAACCTACTGTTTTCAAAACTAAATCAGCTAAAATTGCACCTGTAAGCGAAGTTATCCACCAAGGTATGTATGATCCCCCCATAATTGAAAAAGTTCAAGAATATACTATTATACATTCTTGAACTTTATATTTATTTATTTAATAAATTATATAATGTTTTTACATGGATACCTGTTGCACCTTTTGGTAAGTATTTTTCAGGTTTTGATAGGTAGGCTGTTCCAGCAATATCTAAATGAATCCATGGAACATTATTAGCCACAAAATATTCTATAAATAATCCTGCAGTAATAGTACCGCCTAATCGTCCTCCCGTATTTTTTATATCAGCAACTGACGATTTGTTTAATTTTCTAAAACTATCATCCGCTGGCATTTGCCAAACACGTTCACCTGCTGATTTAGCAGCTTGACTTAATTCATTATAAAACTCTTGATTATTTGTTACTGCCCCAGTATAAACTTCTCCTAAAGCTACTAAACATGCACCAGTTAATGTTGCTAAATCAATTACCTTATTAACTTTTAATTCATTTGTAACATAGTAGACTGAGTCAGCTAATGTTATTCTTCCTTCTGCATCAGTATTAAGAACTTCAACTGTTTTTCCAGATAAAGTTGGGATTATATCACCTGGTTTATAAGAATTACCAGATACCATATTTTCACAAGCACCTACAACAGCTATAACATTTTTCTTTATCTTTCTAGTTGCTATAAGTTTCATTGTACCAAGTACCGTTCCAGCTCCCCCCATATCACAATGCATTATATCCATACTGTTAGCAGTTGGTTTTATTGAGTATCCACCAGTATCATAAGTTACTCCTTTACCCACTAGACCTATAACCTCACTGTCATTTTTATTATTCAAATATTTCATAACAATAAATCTAGGTTTTCTTTCAGAAGCACGCCCTACTGCTAATAAACCTTTTAACCCTAATTCTTCGCATTGTTTTTCATCATATACATCAACTTCTACACCTAGTGGGCTTAATTCACTTTTAGCTATATTAGCTAGAGTTTCAGGATAAAGATACTCTGCTCTTTCATTCACCAAATCTCTAGCAAAAAATATTCCTTCTATAACCGCTTCCGCTTCTTTAATATCTTCTGATATATCTTCATTTGTTAAAATATTAATTGTTATTTCTGGTAACTCTTTTTTATCAGTTTTATACTTATCAAATCTATATGTAGCATGTAATGATCCTTCAACTAGTGCTTTTACGAACGTATTTTTATCAACATGTTCTATACTAGGTACTTCAACTTGAGCCTCATATTCTTTATTTGTTAAAAAGTACTTTTACTAATTTGAAAAAAATACTTCTCTTACTTCATCCTCTTTTTAATTCTTCTTTTTTTCCCTAATCCTACAAATATTTGTTTATCTCCATCAAAAGGTAAATAGCTATAAAATTCTCCTAATTTCCTGAAAATAAATCTTTTATCTTTTTGCATAAGTTAATACTCTATTATCTTTATTCTCTCCTTCAAAAAAACTATTTCAATACTTATTCCTGCTTTTTAAATTTACATTAAATTTCATTTTTCTTCACTCGTACAAAGTACGTCCTCTCATTTATTATTTAATACTTTCTAGAATTTCTTTTTGCTGTCTCTTTTAGCTTCTAATATTGTATTTTTCAATATTTGTAGCTTTTTGGAGTTTCCAATAATATATAAATTAGGATATTTTTTTCTTTTTATATTCATTAAATTCATTTATATTATCATTATAATAATTATCACAAAAAAACGATAATTATTGGTAATTCTACTTACATAATACCTTTCTATATTCCCTACAAAGCCGTGAACCTCTCTCATTTCTTCAATCAATAAGTCTCGAATCTCTTCATCTGTTTTATTAGTTAACTTTTCAACTGCATCTTGTCTATTTACAAATGCCCTAACAATCTGAATACCACTCATTTTTATATCTATCCACTTATTGCTTACATATTCTAATTTTGTAACATATTTACTTGCATCGCTAGGAAAAATTATTTCTCCAATTTCTCTATTGATATGTAATTCTTCACGTTTAAAAACAAAGGTTACTACTATATTAGAAACATAATTTAAATGATTATAAAATTCTTTTACTTTTGAGTCATTATCAAACCATGGTAAAAAACTATTATGATTTAGAGTAAGAATGACATAGTCATATTCATATATACTACCATTCGAATAAACAAGATATCTATCATCTTGCTTCTCTATTTTCTCAACTTTTCTATTAGTTTCCAAGAAAACTTTATCTGAAAAATTAGACTCTAACGTTTCTACAAAGGATTTCAATGTGAATTTCAATCTATATTCTGATCCTATTGTTATATTATCGACAACTTTTTCGATTATACATTTCTTGTAAAACTTTACTTATATCTTCCCTTTGAATAGTTAAAAACGATAATTCTGGCATTAAACTAACCATATTCTGAAGTGACACTTCACTTCCATAATGACTTGTAAGTAACGGTTCTATTAATTTACTGTATATATGTTCATTAAGATTTTCTTTAAAAAATTCTTCAACCGTTAGCTGCTGAATATTTTCATCTTCCAATGTTTTATGCATATTATACAAAAATAGATATTTTTTTCTTTAAAAGTAAATAAATCTGAAAGTAGTAATTCACTTTTATCTAAAGGATATCCATATAGCATCTTTTCAGGTAAATACTTTATTCCTTCCGTTGTATAAAAGACCTTTTTAGTATCACTACTTCTCATTAAATATCGATGTAATCCCAACTCTATTATTAAATAAAAATAATGCTCCTTGTTCACTTACAGATCCATGCCAACCATTATCATAAATTTCTTGACCATATTGAAACTTTCCAAATTTATTTTTTTAGCAAATTCTAGATCCTTTTCTATTAAATCAATATTAAATTTTTGAATTTATACCTGAAAAATTTATCCAAGTAATAAGCACAACATACTCCGGATAGACCTCCACCAATTATTGCTATATTCTTCATGATTATTACTCCTTTATTTTACTTTTTGAAATAAACACTTTTGATAATATACTTGAAAAAAATAAAAAGCTGAGATATTAGCTATAAAGTTAAATAGATTTAATTCTCCAAAAAAATATACTTACTAAAGTTAAAAATAACGCTGGATACAAGCATAACAATAGTTAATAATTTCTTAAAAGCTAATTACTTTTAACTTTTTTTCACTTACTGGTAAAAATATTGTGCCACATATTATTAGTTATTTGTTTATATAATGGAACAAGCTGAATAATTGCTAAATAATTATAAGAAATAATAGTAGCCACACTAACATAGATATTATTGAAGCTAGAAATAATAATTCCTGCAATCAACATTAATCTTAATACTAAATATATTGTATTTTTCTTGACGAAGAAATACTCTATAATAATAGTAACTAAAAACTATTTTTCTTGGTTAAAAATTATTTCTCTTTAATCTAGGTAATAAAAATATCAAAAATACTTTCTTCTAGAAACTCTAATACCTTTTTAGTGGTACATCAACAAACATATTAACAAATTTTAAGTATCTTTCTTTCCTATGCTTATCATACTCTGCAGCTTCATTCCATTTTAATAAATAATAAAAATTCTGCTTCCTTACCTGCTTCTTTTTTTAATTTATTATATTCTTGAACTGCAATAAATATAAGAAATATAAATAACACAATACCTAAATATAAACTATAATTTAGTTTTTAAAAAAATATCCCAACTACTTGACTGAATATAGTTATAAACAGTAGACCCTTCGTCAATACTTTTTTTCTTGAAAAATAAACTACTTCAGCTAATTTAAATAGATTATTAAAAAGCAATTAGAATAATTAAAAATTACTAACCCAAGTTTATTAAAACTACCAATTTTATCTGTTATTGGTTTCGTTATGAAATAAAAAAATAACCAGTAAAAATAAGTTGTTGAATATACGTTATTAAAACTGTTCTTGAAGCTATTTTTTTGAATAATACTGTTCCAATGGTAATAAAAACACAGAATCAGCTTCCTCTATATATGTCTTCACTTTTGAAGTTACTAATAAGTAACTAAACAAAATGCTTACAACAATAAAAACCGTATGCAACTCAAAATTACTTGCCCTTGTTAGCCAACTAGAGTAATTAATTATTACTGCCCCAGCTACTATAATAAGAAACATAATCAGGTGCGAATTAAATATGTACTTACTATATTTTAGTCTAGTTTCTCTTTCTCTTTTACTTCTATCAATAAAGATATTTTCTATATTAATCATCTTGGCCTCTAGTAGTTAAAGATATATATATTTCATCTAAAGTTGCACCTGGCATATTAAATTCAACACGTAATTTTTCTAGATTTCCATTAGCTAGAATTTTTCCTTCATGAATTATTAGAAAAATTATCACAGTACTTCTCAGCAGTTGCTAGTATGTGAGTAGACATAAGTATACTTGCCCCATTGTCTCTTCTATCACACATAAGATTTATTAAATCATTGATAGCTATTGGATCTAGACCAAGAAATGGCTCATCAATAATATATAATTTTGGCTCAACTAAAAAAGCACAAATTATCATAACTTTTTGCTTCATACCTTTTGAAAAAAATGAACTGGAAAGAATTTTTTCTTATCTTTTAATTTAAATAAATTTAATAATATATCTGCTTTTTTCCATGTTTCTTCCATATCTAAACCATAAGCCATTGCTGTTAAATTGATATGTTCTTCAAGTGTTAACTCTTCATATAATACTGGTGATTCAGGTATATAACTAATGCTTCTACGATAACTTTCGTTATCTCTAGTTATTGTTTTGTTATCAACTATTATTTCACCTTCCATAGGTCTAAGTAGTCCTAGTATATGTTTTATAGTTGTACTTTTTCCTGCACCATTTAATCCAATAAGCGCAGTGATGCTACCCTCAGGTATTTCGATATTAATATTTTCAATTATTTTTTTTCTATTGTATCCACCTGTTAGGTTTTTTATTTTTAAAATATTATCCATTTATTTACAACGCCCTTTCTTTAATTCTGAAAGTACTTTATCCACCTGTTCATAAGTATTAATAACGTCAAGATTGTTATTTACCGTATAATCTCCTAACTTCGCTTTTTCTATAGGACTCATTTGGCTCACTATTCTACTTAAAGCTTCCTTTTTTGAAATAGAATTTCTTTTCATTAAACGAGTTAACTGTGTATTTTCATCCACATAAACTACAATAATCTTATCGACTAAATCATCAAATTTAGCTTCAAAAAGTAGTGCAACATCTATAAATATTAACTCTTTATCATTATTTTTTTATCAATTTTTTTCTAAAAATTTTTTTTTCTAATTTCAGGATGTATAATACTATTTAAAAACATTTAGATTACTACTGTTTCCAAAAAAACAAGCTCTCCTAGTTTTTTTGTCTATTTATTTTATTATCTTCAAGTATCTCATTACCAAAAGGCTACTATTAATTTTTTTCTTTTTACATAGTCATCATCTAAAGCCTCATGTCCAATTCTATCAGCATCTATAACAATGTAACCCTTACTTTTTTTAAATAATTAGATACTGTACTTTTTTTCCACATGCAATACTTCCAGTAATTCCTATAATCATATCATCATCTCCATAAAATTACTTAAATATAATTTTATCATAAAGATTAATTATTTTCTATATATTAATGAATTTTCATTAACGTATAAAAAGAATTATTAACACATGATTTCCCAATCAATTAGTTAATAATTCTTTTTTTATCTCAATATTTACTTTTTCTTTATACGGATCAATATTCATTTCTTCTAATTTTACAAATTTCTTTTTTTCGTTACTAACTTAAAGGTAATGTACATTATTAAACAAATTAATGGACATACTAAATTATAAGACATTTGTAAAAAACCACCTGTAATATAATCTGATACCAACTGTAAGATAGTAATAATTGCAAATGAAAATAATGCAATATATGATCCTACTACTCCTGTTTTTGCTGTATATGGTAATACCTCTTCAGCTGTTTTACCTTGTTTAATTATAGCTTTTCTCAATCTAATTTGAGAAACTAATGATGCCATCCAAATAATCATAACTATAATACCTACCATCGAAAGTAACATATAGTAACCACTTGGATTATATCTTTCAAATATAAAACAAACTACCATAAATACTGAAGAAAATGATAAAGCTATCGTAGGAACCGAGTTACTATTAAGTTCTTTAAACATCTTAGGACCATATTTATGTGAGCTTAACGAAAATAATTGTCTACTAGAAACATACATTCCTGAGTTTGCAGCTGATAAAACTGAAGTTAATATTACAACATTCATAATCATTGCAGCAAAACCTAAACCAATATTTTGAAATACTATTGTAAATGGTGAAGCTGTAACATTATTAGTATCAAGTAGTCTGGCGTCATCTGCAGAAACAATTGAAGAAATAATAAACATTGTTGCAATATAGAAAATTAATATTCTCCAAAAAACTTGTTTTACTGCCTTAGGCATTGTTTCTTTAGGATTTGGAGACTCTCCTGCAGTTACGGCTACTATTTCCGTTCCACCAAATGAAAAAGCTGCAGTAGAAAGCACCCCAAATAATCCAATTCCAGCACTAAGTGTCTTATCTCCATTTTTTATAAATGTAGGTAATCCTGCTTCAGGATTGCTTGATACACCGAAAATAATAGCTATACCAACAATTAAGAAAACAACCACTGTTATTACTTTAATTATAGTAATCCAATATTCTATTTCACCAAAAACTTTAACGCTTATTAAATTTAGTAAGTATAATAAAAATTAAAAAAAGTAACACAAATACTAAATGAAGAAAACTGTCTAAAGAATTCCCAATAATGTAAGATTTTAGATAATGTAATAATATCTACGCTTGCAACTAAAATCCATAATATCCAATATAACCATCCAATTGCAAATCCTAGTCCGGGATCTATAAATCTAGTAGCATAAGAACCAAATGAACCAGAAACAGGATAAAACGTAGCTAATTCTCCAATTGAAGCCATTAAAAAGTAAATTATTACCCCAATTAATGCATATGTTAAGACTGCTCCATATGAACCCACTTTACTCACTACTGCACCACTTGCCATAAATAGACCTGTACCTATACATCCACCGATAGCTATCATACTTATGTGGCGTGCTTGCAGATTTCTTTCCATTTTCTGATTTGCCATAAATCTCATCCTTTCATAGTATATATAACAATAAATTATACTAGCTTTTGTAATTATTGTAAACTATTTTATTAATCCGCGATTGAAATAACTATCATCAAAACCACTCACTCTAATTGATAGCCGCTATCGTTTATATGTCTAATTTTTTTATATTAGTAAATATATAATATATCTGAAAAATCTTTTATTATTATTAGTATTAAGAAAAAAATCATTTACTTAATATATAAAAAAATATTTTTAAATTTAATAATTTAAATCTTAATTTTTCAGAGTAAGAAAGTAGTTTACAGATATAAAATATGTAGTTTATAATTTCTACATAAACTATATATTTTATATTGGAGGTATCTATATGACAACATTTTATAACGAAGCTAGGGAATTTGCTAAAAAATACATTGACCCTATCGCTAAGGAAATTGATGAAAAGGAAAGATTTCCAGAAGAAGTTTTCAAAGAATTAGGTCGTGCAGGATATTTTAAACTAATGATTCCAACAGAATTAGGTGGTCTTGGCAAAGATATGCAAGAACACGCTGATGCGTGTCGTGCTTTTGCAAAATCTAGTGCCACTGTTGGTTTATGTTATATGATGCACAACGTTGCCTTAAACTGTGTACTTTCATATGCTGATGATAAGTTAAAAACTAAAATTTGCAAAGATATAGTTGAGAATGAAAAATTCATGGCTCTTGCATACAGCGAACTTGGTACAGGAACTCATTTCTATATTTCTGATGTCAAAACTAGTTTTAAAGACAACTCAGTAATATTTAATGGCCTAAAAAGTATGGTTACATCAGCAGAATATGCTTCTTACTATCTAGTATTAACTCCATCGGATGTTGAGGGTGGTATTGATAACTGGGTATTCCCTCTAGAAGCTAAAGGTTTAGAATTTAAAACTTCTACATGGCATGGTTTAGGAATGCGTGGTAATGTTTCTTGTCAAATGGCAATAAATGATGTTGAATTAGATAAAGAATTGAGAATAGGAGAAGCTGGTTCTGGAGTAGATCAAGTATTTACAATTGTTGCTACTTACTTCATAACTGGTCTTGCAGCAGTGTATTCAGGACTTTGTGAAGCTATTTTAGATGAAGCTGTAGCTCATACTACAAATAGAAAGTATCCTGACGGAAAATCACTAAGTGAAATTGAAACTGTTCAAATTCACTTAGCAAAAATATACAGTCAAACAAATGCTGCTGTATTAGGAACAAATGAGGCTGCACGTAGTTTCCTAGCTAAGGAAGAAGATATGCTAGCAAAAATTCTATCTGCAAGAATATTTGCTAGTGAGGCTGCAATAGAACTAGCTCGTTTAGGAATGCGTGTTGGTGGCGGAAAAGCATATAATAAAGTTGGAAATATGGAACGCTTTTTAAGAGATGCATTTGCTAGTCATATTATGGCTCCAAGTGTTGATGTTTTAACTATATGGTTAGGTAAAGCAATAACTGGTCAACAATTACCATAGAATATAACTTTTAAAAACTAATAGTTCTTATATTCCATAACATTTTTCATATTACCAATCTATTAATATCTAAATTCTAATACAATTTTAAGGAGAAAAAAGGTATGACTAATATTTATAAAGACGCTAAAGAATTTGCAATAACTAGTATTAAACCATATGCTAAAGATGCTGATGATAAAGGAGAATTTCCCGAATTCATCTTTGAAAGAATTAAAGATGCTGGTTATCTAGATCTTTTAATTCCAAAAGAATTTGGTGGTAAAGGTTTAACTTTAGTAGAGCACGAAGCCGTATGCAGGGCATTTTCTGAATATTCTGCATCTGTAGGATTATGCTATATGATGCATAATGTTGGACTAGTCACTGTTTTAGACCATGGTAGTGATGCATTAAAAAAAGAAATTTGCAATGAAGTAGTATATAATAAAAAAATGTTAGCACTAGCATACAGTGAATCAGGAACTGGTACTAATTTTATGAATACTACAGAAATAACTGTTGATTTTCAAGAAAAATTTGCATTATTTAATGGTAAAAAAAGTATGGTAACTTCTGGTAATTACGCAGACTATTATGTTACCCTAGTTCCTTATAAAATAGTGGGTGAAACAGAACAGTGGCTATTTCCACTACATTCTAATGGATTAACTTTTTCTACAAGTACTTGGAATGGATTAGGTATGCGTTCAAATGTATCTTGTGAAATGTGTATAAATAATCTTAAACTAGATTATCATTATAGAATTGGTGCTGAAGGTAAAGGTAATGAACAAGCTCAAAGCCCCGTTCCATTCTTTATTAATGGACTTGCTGCAGTATACAGTGGTCTTAGCCAAGCCATTTTAGATGAAGCTGTCACTCATACTACAAATAGAAAATATCCTGACGGTAAATCATTAAGTGATATAGAAACTGTACAATTACATTTGGCAGAAATTTTTAAAAATACAAAGGCATCTGTATTATTATCTAGAAATGCTGCTGAAAGCTTTGCTAAAGAGGAAGAAGATGCATTTCTTAATATAGTATCAGCAAGAGCGTTCTCTTGTGATAAAGTAATTGAAAATGCTAGACTTGGCATGCGAGTTTGTGGTGGTAAGGCGTATAATCGTTATGGAAATATGGAAAGATTTTTGCGCGACTCATTAGCTGGACAAGTAATGGCACCAGGTTTAGACTTTTTAAATATATTAACAGGACAATTAATATCAAATAAATAATGAAACGAGGTAAATATTAATGAAAAAATTAAAAGTTGGAGCAGTAATTTATGATCCAAAGGTTACAGTAATTTGGGGAATCATCGAGAAATTTTTTGAAGATGAAGGATTTCCAATAGAAACCATTTATTACAAAGACTACAAAGCACAAGTTGATGGTCTATTAGAAAAAGAAATTGATGTTGCATGGAATTCTCCACTTGCATGGTTAGACTCTCACTTACGTACAAATGGTAAAGCTCTTAACGGCTCTATGCGAGATACCGACCGTGATAGAAGTTCATTTATTGTAGTGAAGAATAATAGTGGTATAAACTCGTTAGATGATCTTAGAGGTAAAACTATTGGATTTGGAGCGATCGACTCACCTCAAGCTAGGTTGATACCAATAAATCATCTTCACAAAAATGGACTAGAATATGGAAAAGATTATATAGAAAAACGTTTTGACTTAGGTGTTGGTCTACATGGTGACCATGTTGGTGGAGAATTAGATTCTGCTTTCGCACTAAAAAACGGCGAAGTGGATGCTACTTGGATGTTGGATTTAAATTATAATGCATGGCTAGCTGATGGTACATTAGATCAAAATCAAATTAAAATACTAGATAAAACTGATTTCTTTGATCACTGTATTTTCTCTGGACATCCAGAACTAGATAAAGAATTTTTCGAAAAATTTATCGAGGTTTTACATAAAATGGATTATAACAATCCTGATCATAAAGAAATGATGGATATGGAAGGTCTAAAAGAATGGATTCCAGGTCGTACAACAGGATTTAAGCAACTAACAGAAGCTAATGAATATTTAGATTTCTTCAAAGAATTTCATGGTGAGTAGTTATGTCTAATTCGTCTTTCTTAGTTTCTCTTCTTGGAAGTATGCCTAGAAGTAAAAAACTATTAACTGCAAAACGAAAATTTAATAAAGGGAAGATAGATGAATCAACATATTTTGAATTATTAGATGAAGAAACAAAATATGTTGTAACTCTTCAAGAAAATAATGATATTGACATTATTACAAACGGAGAATTAAGCCGTGATAACTATGTTTCTTTTATAGCTGAAAAGCTTAATGGTGTCTCTATGATGAGTATGGCGGATATGTTTGATTATATTGAAGATAAACAAGGATTTGAACAAATCTTGGAAATATTAGATGTTCCTGCTATCAGCATAAAGAATGCTATTTGTACTGGAAAAATAACATATAATAAACCATTAGTGGCTGATGAGATGATAGCGTTAAAAAAATTAACAAAAAAGAAAATCAAAGCAACTCTTCCAGGTCCATACTTAATGACTCGTTCAATGTGGTTACCTGCACTATCACAGAAATATTATTCTAATAAGGAAGAACTTGGTGAAGATATTATTCAAGTATTAAAACAAGAAGTCGATACATTAGCTCATTTAGGAATTGATATAGTTCAATTTGATGAACCAGTCTTAACAGAAGTGGTATTTTCTGAAGGTAAAACTAGATCCTTTATGTGTGCAGCACTATCTGAAAAAAAAGATCCTACAGAAGAATTAATATTTGCTACAAAACTAATTAAACCTGTTATATCTTATGCTAAAGAAAGGTATATTGGTAGCACTACATGTGTGTCGTGGGAACTGGAGCAGAGATGAAAGTATACTTCTTACAGGTCCCTATACACCACTATTACCTTTATTCGAAACATGCTTACCCAATATACTTACTTTAGAATTTTCTACACCTAGAGCTGGAGAAATATCTTCACTTTTTAGCAGTAATATTATTAGAGAGAATTGTATACTGGGGTTAGGTGTTATGAATCCTAGAACAGATGAAATTGAGCTTTTAGAAGATATTATATCTAGAGTTGAAGAAGTTATGAAGTTTATACCGAAAGAACGTATTTGGTTAAATCCTGATTGTGGTTTTGCTACTTTTTCTAATCGACCTGTTAGTACTATGGAAGTAATTGACAAAAAATTAGCTCGCCTTACAGAAGCTAAAAATGAACTGAGGAATTTATATGAGTAGCATATATGAATCTACAAATTACAACTTATCATATAGGGGAATTTTAACTAATAACGAATTCAAATTATACACTACTAACAATAGTATTAATGTATCAAGTGAAATTAGTTTTGATATTAATGCTGATTATAAAAAGTAGTATTAACTATTTTGCTACTTCAATCTTAGGTGGAATTGCTCACAGTTTAATTCGACAAAGTAAAAAAATAATATTGAAATTGAAGAACTTGAAGGGAAGATTTATATTAATTTAAAAAATCCTTTAACTCTAATTGGTGTTAAAGGTTATAATGATGAACCTAAAATTGAAAGCTGCAATATTATATTCTACATATATTCAGAAACTGAAGAAAAAAAGAACTACAAGCTTTTTTTGTCAGAAATCCTTAAACAAATCTTTCATTTATAATACCCTAAAGAATTCAATATCATTCAACATAGATTTCATATTGATTGATTAGAAGTCGAGCAACTTAAAAAGTTGCTCGACTTCTTTTAATTTATACCTTTATTTAATAATTAACTTTAATATTTACTTTAGTAAAAAAAGCAAAACTAGACTTATTCTAGCTTTGCTTTTTTACTTTTATTAGATTTCTCTTCTAGTTCTTCTTCTTGGACGTGGGTACATTTCTTGTTCCACTTCATTTTTTCCATATCCACTAGTGAATGAACTTGCTTCTTGTTGAGCAGGACGTTGTGTTAAAATATCTCTTTCAACATTAACTCCATCATCCTCAAATCCAGTAGCAATTACTGTTACAATAATCTCGTCAGTTTTTTCTAATTCCTCGTTAAATACTGTACCAAAGATCATGTTTACTTCGTCATCACTTGCTTCTTGAACGATGCTAGCTGCTGCTTGTGCTTCAAATAAACTTAATGATGGTCCACCAGTAATATTTAATAACACACCTTTAGCTCCAACGATTGAAGTCTCAAGTAATGGTGAAGAAATAGCTTTTTTAGCTGCTTCAATTGCTCTATTTTCACCAGAAGCTACACCAATACCCATTAATGCAGATCCTTGGTCAGCCATAATAGCTTTAACATCAGCAAAGTCTAAGTTAACTGTTCCTGATACGTTAATTAAATCAGAGATACCTTGAACCCCTTGACGTAATACATTATCAGCTTCAACGAATGCTTGCATCATTGGAGTAGATTTATCAACGATATCTAATAATCTATCATTTGGAATTACGATAAGAGTATCAACAGCACCTTTTAATGAGTTAATACCAGCTGTTGATTGAACTTGACGTTTTTTACCTTCAAAATTGAATGGACGAGTAACAACACCAACAGTTAAAGCTCCTAGTTCTTTAGCGATACTTGCAACGATTGGAGCTGCACCTGTTCCAGTTCCTCCACCCATTCCTGAAGTAACAAATACCATATCTGCTCCTTCTAACGCTTCTTCAATTTTATCTTTAGTTTCTTCAGCTGCTTTACGTCCAACTTCTGGATTCGCACCAGCACCTAAACCTTTTGTTAATTTTTCCCCTATTTGGATTCTAACATCTGCTTTAGAGCGTCTTAATGCTTGAGCATCTGTATTAACAGCGATAAATTCTACATTTTGAATACCACTTTCTACCATTCGGTCAACGGCGTTTCCACCACCGCCTCCAACTCCGACTACTTTAATTACTGCTGATTGATCAAATTCTTGAAACATAATTTTATTTTCCTCCTAATTATTCAAAAAACGAATTATACATTTTACTTAATTTACTGAACAGACCTTGTTCTTTATCGTCTTTTTCTTCATTATCTTCATCTTCATAATAAACTTCTTGTTCATTATCCTCTATATGGTTCTCACTAGCAATAGTAGGTTCTATTCTTGATTTAGAAATATTAACTTCTTCTATTGAAGATACATTTTCAAAAGTTGAGTTAGTATTCTTTATTGTTGCAATCTCTTCAGTAACTTGATAACCGAATAATGATTCAATTTTATAGCTACTAGTAAGTGTACCTACAACTACTGATAACTCTGGAGAATTAGCTCCTATAATCTTTGGTGAACCAATTCTTACATTCATTTTTCTTAGCATATCTTTTGCTAATTCTAATACTCCTGGCATTTGTGTAGTACCACCTGTCAATACTACATTTCCTTTAACACGATTAATTCCAGCTTTTCTTAATACATCAAATGATCGTAGAATTATTTCTTCTACCACCTCTTCTATGTAATCAGCTAATTCTTTTTGTGTATACGGTTCTTCATCCGGCTCTAAATTATCGATTTCAATAACTACTTGTGATGAAGCTGTATCATAAAATGCATGCCCCTGAGTAAGTTTAATTTCTTCTGCTCGTTTAGTTGGTACATTTAATACATCAGATATAGTTCTTGTAATATCCTCACCAGCTAATTCTATAGATTGTGATAATTGTAAAATACCATCTTCAAAATAGCTTACTGTTGTTAACCCAGCTCCGATATCAATTATTACTGAACCATAATCTTTTTCTTCGTCATTTAGTAATAATTCTCCTAATGCATGTGAAGTACAGAAAGTTTCATTGCAATCTAGTCTAAGGTTTTCTATACTTTTGTATATAGTATGTAGATGAGTTTTAGAAGTAAACACTCTATTTCCTGTTACTTCAAATGTATTGTGAGCCGTCATCCCTTTTGGTTTTCTGATATGTTCAATATCATCTAATCTGTAGTAATCAGGAATAACTTGGACAACTTCTCTTTCTCTTGGTAAAGGTAAAATTTTTGCTTCTTCTATAACTTCTTCGATATCTCTACCATCTATATCGTGCTTAGTATCAAATTTAATTTCCGCAACACTTTTTTTAATATGAGTGTGTATACTTGGAACTGCTACATATAATGATCTTATGTCTTTATTAGCTTCACTTTTAGCAATATCTATCGCTTTTTGAATATCTCTAGATGCTGATTCTACATCTATAATATTTCCTCTTTTTATTGCTGTAGTTTTTACAATACCAACACCCAATATATTCAATTTTTCATATACTACATCTGCGATTATAACTTTTATACTCGATGATCCCAGATCTATTGAAGTATATAATTGTGAACTCAAGTCAAACACTCCTTCCTCTATATTTTTTTGTTATTATAATAAAATTGTAAATACACACAAATTCTATTTACACATACTAAATTATAACACAAATTTTAAAAAAATATGAAAAAAACACCAAAAAAATTAAAAATTTTTATGAAATTATTTGTTTAAAAATGATTTTTTTATCTTTTTCTTTTCAATTTTACAAAAAAATACTATTCAAAAATTTAAGTTTTGAATAGTATTTTTTTACTATGAAGTTTTTTTAGTTTTATTAGTATTTTTGTGTTGTTGTAGTTTTCTTTGCAGTTTTACTTTGGTTTGTAGATTTATTTTTTTATTTTTGATTTGAAGTTTTATTTGAATTTACTTGTTGCTCAGTATTATCACTATTTACTTGATCATCAGTATTTTCTTTATCTTCTTTTTCTTCTTTAGTATTTTTCTTTTTCTTTAGAATCTGAACCATTCATTTTATTTAATAATTCTTTTATTTTACTATTTTTTTCAGCATCAGATTTTTTTCAGTTTCTAAATATGCTCCATTTATTAAATTAAGTGTTGTTTTTGTTTTTTTATCTTTAATATATTTGGATATTTCATCATAATAATTTAACTTTTTGAGCGAAATGTTGAAGACATGGCTTTAACTTTTTGACCATCTTTCATATAGATAATTATTTCAGAGTCATTACTATTAATAATTTCTGAAATCTGTACTAAAACTTCAGGTTTTCAACTGTGCTAAATTTTTTTATAAACTTCTTCTAACTTACCGTTATTTTTCAAAAATTCTCTACTATTGGTAAATTATAACTATTTCTAATTTGTCCATTATATGTTTGCCTGTTTTCCATTATAATCTGGTAACCACCATCATCAAGTTTTTTTTGAGCAATTAATCTATATTCTTCTACCTCTATTTTGATAGAAGATGGAATTTTAGATTTTACAGTTACTTTTTTTAAAAAAATATTAAATTTATCTTTTATATTTTTTTCTACTTCACTATCTTTTTACAGACCATGTTTTTAATATTTTCATTAATATTACCTGCAGTTAATATTTCTTCCTTTGTAATTTGTGAATATCCTTGAACCTCTATATTTCTAATTTTTCATATACGGGCTGTACATGAAAGCTACTACTGAAATAAAAAAATTAAAAAAATATTAAAATTATAAATGCTAATTCTCTGCGACGTTTTCTTTTAATTTTTGTAATTGAAGCGTGGCGTTTTTCACTATTTATTTTTGAAAGTAATTTTTTATTTTTACTATTCATAATATCTATCCTTCACTTTGGATTTTCTTGAATGTATTAATAAATTCATCTCCACGTACTTCAAAACTTTTATACTGATCCCATGATGCACATGCAGGAGATAATAATATAATATCACCTGAAACAGCTATCTTACTCGCTTTTTCTGTTGCATCATCTATTTTTATCGCTTTTATGCAATTGACATTATTTTTATCTGCTAAAGATTTTAGGATATCTGCACTTTCTCCTACTACTACCACAGTTTTAACTCTATTCAAATATGGAGATAACTCATGAAAATCTATCCCTCTATCTTGTCCTCCACAAATTAATACCACATTTTTTTCAAATCCAGATAATGCGTTTATTGTTGCAACAGGGTTCGTCGCTTTAGAATCATTATAATATTTTATTCCTTTATTTTCTCCAACATATTGTAATCGATGCTTAACTCCACTAAAGTTGTATAAAACACTTCTTATCGATTCAATATCAGCACCTTTTTTATAAGCGATTACCGCAGCATTAATTCCATTTTCAACATTGTGTAATCCAGGAAGTGTTAATTTTGTAGAATCAAATAATTCTACATCTCCATATATTACCATATTATCTTTTATATACACATCTGCATCAGTATTAAATTTTGTATCATAAAAAATTATATTTGAATTTATTTCACTTATATTATATTTATCTTTTTTTCCTTTAATATTTAAAAATAAGGAAAATCTGTATCTAATTGATTTTCTGTATATTTTTTTCTTTTAGCATTTCTATAATTTTCTATACTTTTTATGATAATCTAGATGTCCTTCACCTAAATTTGTTATAGCTGCTATAGAAGGTCTAAAATATTTAGTTCCTTCTAATTGAAATGATGATACCTCAGTTATGATTAAAGAATTAGGATGATTATAAGCTACCTCTATTGATGGATAGCCTATATTTCCTGCTAAATACACATCTTTATTACTTTGCTTTAAAATATCATAAGTCATTTGAGTAGTTGTAGTTTTACCATTTGTACCAGTAATTGCTACCATGTCTACATTAAATAAAGTATTAGCTAATTCTATTTCTGTAATAATATCAATTTTTTTCTCAATAGCTTTTTGTAAAAAATCAATCTGATACTTAATTCCAGGATTTTTTATTATCAAATCAATTTCATCCAGCAAGTAAAGTGGATGTCCTCCATCAATAATGGGTATTCCTAATTCACGTAATTCGTTAGCATGTGCATCATTACTCAAATCATCATATGCATTTACAACTACATTATAATTTAACTGTTTTAAAATTTTTGCAGTTGAATATCCACTTCTTGCAAAAACCTAAAACTAGTATTTTTTTATTTTTTTAAATCTAACATATTAAATCACCCCTAAAAAGTATCCTATTCCTGAAGAAATCAAAGCTATTATTACAAATAAATAAACTGTTTTTACCTCACCGTATCCTGACAATTCAAAAATGGTGATGTAATGGAGACATTTTTAAAAAAATTCTCTTCCCAGTCTTTTTTTAAAAATAAGCAACTTGAATAATAACAGATAACGTTTCAAGTATATATACTAATCCTATGAAAATAAACGCTATTTCTTTGTGTAAAATTATGGAAATAGCTGCTAAAATACCTCCTAATGCTAGTGATCCTGTATCACCCATAAATATTTTAGCTGGATTTTTATTAAATAATAAGAATCCTATTAAGGCTCCTACTAATACTAAACAAAAATACAAAAAAACTGGAAAAATTATTTTTCCTTATATGCTAATAAAGCAAATGTACTTGTTGTAATAATTGTTACGCTGGTAGCTAAGCCATCTAACCCATCTGTTAAATTTACAGCATTAGAAAATCCTGTTTGCCAAAACACAACAAATACCATATAAAGATAAGATATATTAAGTTGATATTCTAATCCAGGTATATAGATGTAATTTATATCTTCATAAATAAATTTAACTAATACATAGAATATTATAGAAAAATAATATTTGTAACATTAATTTTCTTTTCTTGGAGCTAATCCATCATTTTTTTCTTTTTTTACTACTATTAACATATCATCAATATATCCAATTATTGAAAAATGAAATAGTCGTATAGATAAATAGAAAATAGTATTTAATATTTGAACTATCAATAAACATTGCGATTATTAATGCAAGTACGGTAGCAACTATAAAAGAAATACCTCCCATAGTTGGCGTTCCTTTTTTATGCATATGACTTTGAGGTCCTTCTTCTCTAATTGCTTGCCCAAATTTTAAATAATGCAAATACTTTATTAACTTTGGTAACATTAATACGGTTACTAAAAAAGATACTACTAATAACGATATTGCTACCACTATATTTGAATTACTCATTGTTTTCTCCTAACTAAATTTTATTTTTATACTTTCTCCTTTTTTCACACTTCTTCCCGCTGGAATAGATTGTGATTGCACATATCCATTTCCTTCTACTTCAATATCTAAACCAGATAATTGTTTATAAGTTAAAACTTCTGCTTTTGACCAACCTGCAAAATTAGGTAATTGAATATTCTCATCTGATAAAAGTAAAAAAATACTTTATCATCTTTTTTTAAAATATATTATTTTTAGAAGGGAATTGATTTAGAACATTTTTCCCACTTCCTATTAAAACAACACTCTTAGTTTGTTTAGCCAGTTTTTCTACTGCAGAAGTTGAACTACTTCCAATATAATCATCCATTGTATAAGTTGTTACTTCATTTGAAGAATCATTTTTCTTAACGTTTAAATAATTTAGTGTATTTTCCATTACAGGTTTAAAAATTTCTGATGATGCTTTAGCAAAGCTATCTGCAAGGTTTTTATTAGGTAATTTCATACCAGTATAAACAATTACTTCTGGGTTTTCACTAGGTGCATATCCTATAAATGAATGTAATACTTTGTATTGACTACTATAGTATTTACCACTCTTTGAATCTACTACCTCGGCTGTCCCTGTTTTCCCTGAAACTGTGTAATTATCTAAAGCATATCTTTTACCACCTTGTGCCCAACTTCCATTTACTACTCCATATAATTCTTCTTTCATTTTATCTGCAGTAACTTTAGAAATAGGATTTCCTACAATAGTTTTCTGACCACTATTGACATCTTTATTTAAAGTTTTATCATGAATTCTTTGTAAGAAATATGGTGATAACATATTTCCATCATTTAAAATTGCAGTTTCAGCCTGTACCATCTGCATTGCTGTTACTGTACTACCTTGTCCAAATACAGTAGTTGAAGCTGAAACTTTGTTATTAAATACTAAATCTCCGCTTGCTTCATTATTATATAAAGCTCCTGTTGTTTTACCAAAACCAAATTTCTCTAATCCTGTTTTTAACTTTTCTGTTCCTAAGTCTTGTAATAATGTTAACATTAAAGTATTAGAAGATTGTTGGAAACCATGTCTTTGAGTTATAGTACCCCATCCTACTTTATTCCAGTCATAAATAACAGTATCTTCTACTTTATATGATCCTGATCTATAGTATTTCATTGGATCATATATGTTATTTTCCATTATAACTGAAAGTGTAAATGTTTTAAATGTTGATCCAGGCTCATAAGCTGAATTATAAAAGATATTCGACCAAGCACTCTCTAAGTTTTCTTGAGTATTTGGATTAAATGCTGGTGTTTGACCCATTCCCAATATTTCACCAGTTTTAGCACTCACAACAATAGCAAACGCACTTTCTGGTTCATATTTTTCTTGAACATCTTTAAGGGTATTATCTATATAAGCTTGAATATTTTTATCTATTGTTAAGTAAATATCTGCCCCGTCTACTGGATTTATTTCAACTTTAGGAATATTAGAAACAACTTTTCCCCATGCATCTTTTGCATAAGTTATATGTCCTTCTTTACCTCTTAAGTAGTAGTCAAAAGTTTTTTCCACACCTAAACGTCCTGTTATAAGATCGCTATCTGGAGAATTTTGAGCAAAACCTAAAAAGTTTCCTAACATACTTCCATTAGGATAATATCTTTTTGTAGTAGCTATAAAGCTAATACCTGGAAGTTTTAAATCTTCTATTTTTTTCTTATCCTCAACGCTTATATCTTTTCCAGCAGTCCCAAATTCTACTTGATATACACCTTGTTTTTGTAATGTCTCTTTAATTTTACCTTCATCAAGTTTTACATATTTTGCTAATTCTCTAGCTGTTTTATCGATATCAACAACATGACGAGGATTATCTTTATCTTCTGTAGCTTTATCTGATACTACAGCAACTAATTTATATGATTCAATATTATCAGCTAAAATATTTCCATTTCTATCATATATTTCCCTCTATTAGGCTGTAAACTTGTATCAATTTTATATTTTTGATCTGCTAACTCTGATAAGTTTTGGCCTCTGACTGTACCTATTAACATCATTTGACCAATATTAGCTATTAATATCCATACAAAGAAAAAAACAAAAAAATTATAAAAAAATACCATTTTTTTGTTCTTCCTCTTGAGATATAATCTTTTCTCTCTAAACTTTTTTTTATCTTCCAAAAAAAGCCAAGAGTAAATATATTCCGTAAAAAAATTTTTTTCAATTATCTCACTACCTTTATATTGTCATTTTGGACTTTCATTCCCAAACTCTCAGCTATTTTTTTTAACTCTTTCATATGAAGATAGATTATTAATAATAACTTTTTTTGTTCATTATTTTTCCTTTTTGCTTTTTCTGCAATAACTACTTCATTTCTCTGCTGAGCACTTTTTTTAATGAATATAATTCCCTTTATAGTTTAACATAACTATGTTAGTAAGTAAAAATAACTCCTCCAAATACAACATAGCCTATCTTTTCAACTACGTTGAATTTTACTTTTTCTTGTACCTTTCTAGTACCATATTCTCTACTATATACTTTTAACGTTGCCATCTTTCCTTTATTCCTTCTCTTTTTAATTTATTATATTTGTACTTCTGCTACACGTAATTTTGCACTTCTAGATCTATTATTCTCCTCTAATTCCTTATTGCTTGGACAAATAGGTTTTCTAGTAATTAACTTTAATTTTGATAAGCTCTCATTTGGCAATATCGGAAGATTTTTAGGAATCTCCTTGTTTTTTGCATATGAATTAAAGATTTGCTTACATATTCTATCTTCTAATGAGTGGAAAGTAATTACTGAAATTCTTCCACCTACTTTTACAATATCTATAGCCTGTTCAAGAGAGTTTTCAAAAACTGAAAGTTCATTGTTTACTGCTATTCTTATTGCTTGAAAGACTCTTTTTGCTGGGTGTCCTCCAGTTCTTCTTTTAGCTGCAGGAATTGATTCTTTAATTATGTCCACTAATTGAAAAGTTGTTTCTATTGGTGCTAGCTCTTTTTTTCTCGATATTTCTTGCGATTTGTTTAGAAAATTTTTCTTCTCCATAGCGGTAGAAGATTCTTACTAAATCATGATAACTATATTCGTTTACTACTTCATAAGCACTAATGCTTGCATCAGTATCCATTCTCATATCTAATCTAGTATCATAATTGTAACTAAATCCTCTTTCAGGTGTATCCAACTGTGGTGATGAAACCCCTAAATCGTATAATACACCGTCAACTTCATAAACATTTTGCTCCGCTAATTTTTCTTTTAAATTTTCGAAATTTGATTTTATAAAGACAACTTTATCTGCGTATTCAGATAATTTAATTTTTGCATTTTCAAGAGCTACATTATCTTGGTCAAATGCATACAACTTTCCTGTTGTAAGTTTTTTTAATATTTCAAGGCTATGTCCCGCACCCCCAAGAGTACAGTCTACATAAATCCCATCTTCTTTTATATTTAATCCTTCTACGGCTTCTTCTAATAATACACTATAATGTTTAAACATTTTTTCCATCCTAAAAATCAAAATCTTCTAACTCTTCTGCAATTTCTTCAACACTAGCTTCACTTTCAACTAATAAATCTTCCCATCTATCTTTATCCCATATTTCTATTCTATTAGAAAGTCCATTAACCACACATTCTTTTTCTAAAGATGCGTGTTCAATTAGTGAATTTGGAATATTTATTCTTCCTTGTTTATCGATCTCAACTTCAGTCGCCCCTGAAAAGAAGAAACGTTGGAAAGTACGTGCATTTTTCTTTGTAATAGGTAGTGATTTTATCTTACTTTCCACTTTTTGCCACTCTTGTAAAGAATAACCAAATAAACAAGAATCTAAACCTCTTGTTATTATAAACTTTTCTCCTAAATCATCTCTAAATTTTATTGGTATACTAAGTCTTCCTTTAGTATCCATTTTATTGTTATATTGACCGATAAACATAATCTCACCACCTTACTTATATAATTTACCACATTTCCCCACTTTTTTTCCACTATTTTTTTTAAAAAAATTAATTTTTTTCACTATATTTCTACTTTATTACTAATCATAAAAAAGAGTTTATAAAAATTTAATTAAAAATTTTATAAACTCTTTTTTAATAATATTCTCTTTCATTTTCACCATCTAAAAAAATGGATTTGTTAAAGATTTAATTCTATCTACAATTCTTACCGCTTTCGTATAATCAACCTTATTATTTGAGGTTGAAATAAACTCTAACAAATCATCATATGATAGATTTGAAGTGAAAAATGTTGGAAGCTTTTCTGCCTCACGATAATTTATAATAGGTCCCAAAATTTCATCTCGAATAAAATCCGTAGTGTTTTCTGCACCAATATCATCGATTAGTAAAATTTCTTGTGTTCTAATTATATCCACATATTCGGTATAATCATTGTTGCTAATTCGAGATTTAATTTTCCTTATAAATTCAGGATAATATATTATTGCAGGCTGCTTTCCGTTTCTTTTCAAGTAATTATATACGCAACCTAGCAAAAAGGTTTTCCCTGTACCTGTTGCTCCGTAAATATACGCACCTTTTTTACTTCTATTTTCTAGTATATCATTACAAGCTCTTATCAACTCACGAGCTAACAAACCTTTTTCTTTAGTTTTTGATAAATTTTCAAAACAATATGTTAATATTCTGTTAGCGATATATTCCGTTTTAATTTTATTACCAAGTTGACTTGCTAGCCTATATTGTTTATATTGTTCAGTTTCAGTATAAGTAATATTAACTTCACCATTATTTAATGATAATTTAGGTTTGTGATTTAAATCTAATGAGGCATCTTTAGAAATATAATATTGATAAAAATTTTTTTCTAAATTATTATAGATATCTTCTTTAGTAAAATTATTTACTTGAATAAAATCAATAATATCTTTATCGTTTAACACCCGTGTAGATATAAATTCCTCATACATTTTTATTTTGATTTTTTTCTGGAATAACATTAGATACTTTCTTCATTATATATCCCTCTTACTATTCAATTCTTTTTAGCATCTCACTAAATGCTTCTTCATCTTCTTTAGTTACAGTTCTATTTTTAGTAGTATTTTCTGTTGAAGATGTATCTTTTCTTTTTTGAAGATACTCAGGAAATGGAGCCATATACATTCCCTTGTTCTTACTATTTGTACTTTTGACTTGCTTTACTATTAGTTTTTCTATTATTACTTATTGTTTGTCTTTCTTTTTACATATTCTATAGCATCTTTTTGCCCCTAGTAATTTTTTTACTACTCCAAGTACTAGCAATTTTATCCATATAATTAAAGTTTGGAATACCAGGCGAATTACTCATTTTTATAGAATACTCTAATAAAATATTTAAAAACTCCTGTAGGAAAATTATATTTTTTTTGTAATTTATTAATAGCCTCTGCATCTACTGTAGAAATAATTAAATTCATTTTTTTGTTTAAATAATCAATATAATTTGTATTGTCAGTAGCTTTTATAAACTTATCTTCTTCTGTTAATTCAACAGAATCTTCTTCAATTTTTCCTTGTAATCATCTTATCAAGTGTAGGTATATTTTTGTTTCCTAACATTTACAAACAATTGAACTAAATAATCTTTTAACTTATTGATATTTAATACTGACCCACCATTTTCAACATCTAAACTATTTTCTATTGCTTTTGCCATATCTTGAGGCGTTACTTTATAAAGATGCGCTAATCCTAGTATATCTTCTTTTGTCTTTTTATTATCTAATATGTCTACAATATAACTATTAGCTAAAAAAATAACTTAACTTAGAAAAAAATCAAAATAGTATTCATCTAAATTAGCACCTTTTTTACTATCAAAAAAACTTGTGTATTAAGATAAATATTATTCACATTTTTCCAAATTATAAACATCAGAAAATGTTGCTGTTAAATCTTGAAAACTATTAAAAGAAACTTTATTATTAGAGAATGTTTCTTTAATTTCAGTATATTGACTAGATCCTATTGTATTTTCTAATAATTGAGATAACATTGCATTCTCAAAAAATTCATTAAAAGCTAGAGCATCCTTTAACTTATAAACATACTGTCCTACACCGTCATTATCAATATAATAAGTTGATAATAATCCTAATGCTTCTAATTTCTTTCGAGATGAAGTGAATTTTCTAGAATCTAAAGAAAGATTATCAAAAATATCATAATGTAAAAAGTTCTTTGATAAATTTCTATCACCTAATATCTTAGTTCCTAAAAATTGATATAATTTTACTGCATCACTCCCAATTAAGGGAAGATACAGTAAATTTAATTCTTGTGATTTTACTTGCAACATTAAAATCATTATACACACAATAAAAGTCTTTAGGAGAAATACTATTTACCATTATTTTCATCCATTACTTCAATTATTATTTGTGTATATTCTAATGCATATATAAACTCAGGATTAAAATCATATTTAATCTTATCATCATTTTTTTAATGGCGCAAAAAAATGATTTTTACAAGAATAGGATAGATATTGTCTAATAGTAATTTTGCATTATCATTTTCATAAAGAGTACGTAAGAAATTAAAAACTTTTCTTACACTTGAGATAAACTCCTCTTTCGAAGGCGTACTAACATTTGTATAACTTTCAATTTTAGTAGCGAAATTTAATATATTCTCTTTATCCTTTTTAGCTACAAAAGTACGCAGATCATCAATAAGTTGGTACATATAGTTAAAGAAATTCTCAAAAATTTTCAAGGTATTCATTATTAATTATTTTAGATTCATTTTTTTAATAATAATTGATTAATGTTATAGTCAGTTACAAATAAATATATTTTTATAAAGATCAGAAAACTCAACATCGCTTAGTTCACAATAATCTCTAACAATATTATTGATACTACTTCCCTCTTTATAAATGTTATATAAAGTATTCAACCAAATAAATTCTTCTAACTGTTTTTTTCATTAATTAGCGTAACAAGATAATTATTGAAACTATAATCTTTATCATCTTCAAAAAAATAACAGAAGTTCTTCCTTCTACTCTTGATAATAAAGAATTAAATTCATATTCGACTTCCTCTGAATATTGTTCCTTATCAAAAATCTGGTTTTAAACTAGCTTTTTATTCTTCTAAACTCATCTAAACTATTATCTAAACTTTCTATTCTTTCTTGATAAACCTCATTATATCCTGGTTTATGAGAATAATAAAAAGTTTCAATAGCTTTATTAAATTCTAAAAACTTTTCCTAATATTTTTATATAAGCAACTTTTAATGTTTTTTTATTATTTGATACTTGATTAATTTTTTTGTTAAGGCATTTAATATATCTTTTTTATTTTCATTAGTTAATACTAGTGTCTTTTCATCTTCTAGATAAAACATTCTACTACCTCCTTAAAGTATATTACTATAATATGATACTCTATTTTTCAAATAAAATCAAATTAAGTAATTATTAGTAAAGTTATCAACATTTGAATAAAAATAAAAAAAAAGACCTTCCAAAAGGAAGGTCACTGTTGCCTGGCAACGTTCTAGTCTCGCAGGGCGTAAACCCAACTACATTCGACGCTAAAGAGCTTAACTTCTGTGTTCGGTATGGGTACAGGTGTGTCCTCTTCGCTATCGCCACCAGACGAAAACTTCATACATCTATTATATCATCATTTATTCCTTTGTCAACTACTTACTCTAAAGAACTTCACTTGATTAAGTCCTCGACCTATTAGTATTAGTCAGCTGAATGTGTTACCACACTTACACTCCTAACCTATTCTCCTTGTCGTCTTCAAGGGGTCTTAATATCCGTGGGAAATCTCATCTCGAGGGGGGCTTCATGCTTAGATGCTTTCAGCTCTTATCCCTTCCATATTTAGCTACCCAGCTATGCCACTGGCGTGACAACTGGTACACCATTGATATGTCCATCCCGGTCCTCTCGTACTAAGGACAGCTCCTCTCAAATTTCCTACGCCCACGACGGATAGGGACCGAACTGTCTCACGACGTTCTGAACCCAGCTCGCGTACCGCTTTAATGGGCGAACAGCCCAACCCTTGGGACCGACTACAGCCCCAGGATGCGATGAGCCGACATCGAGGTGCCAAACCTCCCCGTCGATGTGGACTCTTGGGGGAGATAAGCCTGTTATCCCCAGGGTAGCTTTTATCCGTTGAGCGATGGCCCTTCCATGCGGAACCACCGGATCACTAAGTCCTGCTTTCGCACCTGCTCGACTTGTAGGTCTCACAGTCAAGCTCCCTTGTGCCTTTACACTCTGCAAATGATTTCCAACCATTCTGAGGGGAACCTTTGAACGCCTCCGTTACTCTTTAGGAGGCGA